>OCVQ010000994.1_pt1 | contig 23340 bp, 41 predicted proteins | sample 1539061 | NCBI WGS metagenome assembly OCVQ01 (sample SAMEA3355526, study PRJEB22509) | marine metagenome | biome: marine; feature: river plume; material: water | place: USA | collected 2010-08-08 | depth 0.5 m | reverse complement strand
GTGAGTCGGTTAAAACTAGCAAGGTTTACGCTGTGTTACCAGAAGAAATTAAAATAAAAATAGCATGAATAAAAAAAATAAATGGGTATTTATAGCGTGGTCGGTTAAATCGGTTACAGTTGCTTTAACTTCTGTATTGGTTATTTCAGATATGCCATGGACAACAATAACAGTATTAGCTATTGGAGCAGTAGTTAATGAGGCAATTGATTTTTTTGATTTAAAAAAGAAGTAGAATGAAACTAGAACTATTAGTAATACATTGTACAGCAACACCTGAAGGTCGTGAAGTTACAAAAGAAGATATTATTCGTTGGCATACAGCACCAAAGTCAAAAGGAGGGCGCGGATGGTCGCAAGTTGGATATTCTGAATTAATCCATTTAGACGGCACTATTGAAACGCTTGTTAAATACAACGACAACAATATTGTAGATAGTTGGGAGATTACAAACGGAGCAAGCGGGATTAATTCAAAAAGCCGTCATATAGTTTATGCTGGCGGATGTGACAAAAACATGAAGGCAAAAGATACACGTACACAAGCACAAAAGGATGCGCTAGAAATGTACGTAAAAGCACACACAACTTTACAACCTCAATGGAAGATTGCAGGACATAGAGATTTTGCAAGTAAAGCCTGCCCATCATTTAACGTTCAAGAATGGTGTGAAAGTATTGGTATTAATGATAAGAATATCTACAGAAAATAAAGGTAAAATTTAGAACGTAAAAACCTTAATCATACAATTATTGCATAAATAGATAGTTTTAAATCTACTTATTTTAACTTAACAATATGAAATACATATTACTAATATTTTTGAGCGGTATCATGGTCGGTATCATGAGCAGTTGCTCTCCTACTTTTCATTTAGATAAGTTCTATAAAAAAGGAGGGAAGATTGAGCAAGTAGAGAAGACAGTAACAATTCACGACACGATTAAAGGTAAAGATGGCAAAGATTCTATAATATTTAGAACGGTGAACGTTGAATGTCCTGAGCCAATAATAAAAACACGTTGGAAAGTTAGATTTGATAACAAGCGTTTTAAGGATAGTTTAAATTCAGTTAGAACACAATACAATGATTCGTTAAGATATGCTCTTAGAACGTATAAAAACGAGCTTAAAAACGATTACAAGGTTATAAAGAGTAACGACAAAACAAAACGAGTAGAAACAAGACAAGAAAATAAGCGCAGTTTGTGGTGGCTGTTCTTTATTCTCGGAGCTGTTACGATGGTGATTGTTAATTTTGCAATTAAATATTTTAAAAGTTATTTGTTTATTAAATAATTGTACTATCTTAGCACTTTCATAATTGGTTTTAACCCCTTGCAGTTTTAAATTGTGAGGGGTTTTTTGTTGTAGTTAAGAAAATTGTTTTATATTAGCCAAAAATTATAAACAAATAATTATGAAAACCAAACAGCACAGACCAAGATTAACAGATGCAGAAGTAAAAGTAATCGAAGACTTTAGGCAAGGAAAATTAACAACAGACAAACCTTTTGTTTTAAGCGCATGGAATGATGAGGGTTACATGATGGACATTGATAAATATTGTGAACACTACCAACTGCCAAGACACGATATTAAATCCTATAAGTTAGTTAGCCACACAGGCACACCTTACTACAATATTTTATTTAAAGACAATGAGATAATTGAGGATGTAGATTTATTAGTTTCAATTTCTAATCTACTAATTGATGTACCTAAATTTAAACTAATCAAAAGACCTAATTCAAAGCTAACTGACAGACTTATTTATACAGATGTACACGTTGGCATGGATGCGAGTAGAAAAGACTTAGCACAGTACGCTATGGATTGGAATAAAGACGAACTGTTCAAGCGTGTTAATATAATGGTGAGCGAAGTTGTAGCAAACAAAACGAGTAACACTATCATAGTTGATGAGTTAGGTGATTACATGGATGGATATAACGCACAAACTACAAGAGGCGGTCATGCTTTACCTCAGAACATGACAAACGAAGAGTGTTTTGATAGTGGACTAACTGCTAAAATGATATTGGTTAAAGAACTTTCTAAGCATTGGGAGTACGTAGTATTTAATAATATTTGCGAAGATAACCATGCTGGGAGTTTTGGGTATATCGTTAACTCTGCTTTTAAATCATTGTGTGAAGTATCATTTAACAATGTAGAAGTAAACAACTTCCAAAAGTTTATTAATCATTATTTTATTGGTAGCCATTGTCACGTTATAACGCATGGTAAAGATTCACGAAATCTAAAGTTCGGATTCAAACCACATTTAGACCCAAAGCAGATTGAGAAAATAGACCAATACCTAAAGAATGAAAAGATATACAACAAAGCGGAGTTTATAGAGTTCACAAAAGGAGATTCACATCAGTACTTAATGGACTGCGCCAGCACAGATGACTTCGATTACTTCAATATTATGGCTTTTAGTCCATCTTCTGAATGGGTGCAGACTAACTTCAAGAAAGGAAGAAGCGGTTTTGTAATGCAGTCGATTGATAATAATAAACGAGGCAAAGTAACAAAGCCTTTCTGGTTCTAAACAAACTTATGCAACTATGATTTATAACAATGATTTTAAATATGATTTAAAAGTAAGTCAAGTCAAAGAGGAAGAACTTGGTAATATTTTTAATAGTGCTAAGATTGAATTAAAATATGATTTGAAAGCACATAATACGGGAAATGTTTATGTTGAGTATTTTAGCAGAGGTAAGCCAAGCGGAATAAGTACAAGCGAATCAGATTACTATTGCTTCTGTATAAAAAACACGTTTCACTTAATAGATTCTAAAGAATTAAAAGAGAAGTGTAGAAAGTATTTAGGCACAGATAGAGATAAAGCTGGAGGAGATAGCAATACTTCAAAAGGAATACTTCTACCAATAGATGAACTGTTCTAAACCAACTTAAACACAATGAGAGCCACTGTAACAGGTGGCTTTTTTGTGCGCTAAACTTTAATCTCTTATTTAGAATGAATATAAATAGTGTATAAAAGCAATTATTTTGTGTATAAAGTTTGCAGAAACGAAATAAGTAGTTATCTTTGACTATATCAATTAACAAAAACAAATAGAAATTATGAAAACAAAAGCGATTAAAACAGGTGTATTTGTAGGTAACTACCCAGTAAGTAAATTAAAACATTCTCTAGTTAATAGAGATATTGTATCTAACCACTTCCAACAGTTCGGTAAAAAGATTGAGCAGTACGGATGGTTATCTCCTATTATTATAGATGAAAAAGGTAATATAATTGAAGGGCATCACAGGGCAATGGCGGCTGAAAAATTAAACCTAGACATTATACCAGTTTATATTGTTGATTGGGTAAACACCGACAATTTAAACGAGTATCAAAAATATATTATAAGCCTTAATAGCAGTAATAGACCATGGGGCGCAATAGACTACTTAAAAAGTTTTTCAAGAAATAAAGTAGATTATAAATATGTTAACACAAAGTACAACGAAACAAAAGACGTTTTTTCTGTTGGTAATGTGCTAAATATTTACTTTGACTCAGGCTCTAACCAAAGGTTTAAAGATGGACTTTCTACAATTAAAAACAAAGAATTTAGCGAGTTTCTTTTTGATAACTTTTTAAGACTTAAAAGAACATACGGAGGTGTTAAATTTCAAGCATTTACAATTAATAGAGTTTGTTCTTTTGCACACCAAAAAATAAAAGACAATAAAAAGGAAATGGCTTTTTTATTTAGTCAATTAGAAATGCTAGCAGAAACTGGAAGTCCATTACTATCTTCTGTTGAAATGATTAGACCATGGTTAAACAAGCAGTTGAAAATGCAAAGAGAAATTAATAAAAAATAACATGAAAGAAGAAACTAAACACGCACTAATAATTATCGTTGGCTGTCTATTCGCTACTATAATGCTTTGCTTTGCTTTACACAACGAAGCTGAAAGAGTGCAAAAGGAACAACAAAGAAGAAGTGAAATGTATAAATTTATAGGAGATGAGATTTAAACACAGAGAACGTTGGTTAAGAATGAGAGTTAAAAGAGCGTTAAACAGAAACAGTATCTTTAACAGATTACAGCTTAACCTAAACAAAAGAATACGATTACAGGAACAGAGTTACAAACACGAAACAGATAATAATTAGAAACTATGAAAGAGTTAAGAGAATCAGAAAACGAGTTATTCGAGAAAATACACGCTTTAAAAAAGTCTATCGAATATCAGAAAGACGTTTTAGTAAATTGGAGAGAAGAAGATAATGTACTTCAAACAGCTACGAATTACAGAAACGAAATGATTGAAGACATGAAGAAGTTAGATATGTTAATGGATAGTTATATCTTAGTGTTAAATGAAATGATTAAAACGATATGATAGCAGAACTAAAAAAGGCTTTTACATTTAAAGCAACGATAGAAGAAAAAGAAAACGTGTTTATTCCTAAAGTACAAAGCACATACACACCACCACCAGCAGACTTCAATGAAGTATTTGAAGAGGTTTACAAACAATTAAAATTGAAATATGAGCGTAGAGAGGATTAAAGAACACATTGAGAAGTATAGCCTTGGTGTTCCATGCAGAAAGAGGGAAGTAGTTTATAAAAGAATGTACTTATTTAAGTATCTCCAGCAGATGGAGGGAATGAGTTTAACAGCAATCGGTAAGTTGTTTAATAAAGACCATGCAACCGTAATACATGGACTAAGAACTTACGAGAACGTAAAAGTGTACGATGATTTTGTTAACTTTACAGCAGAAGAGTTTACAGCGTTTCCATTGAGTGAAAACAAAAGAGATAGATACACTTTAAACAGAACACCGATATATTGGACACGTGAAGAGTACAGCTTAATATTAGAAACAAGAACACAAAACGGATTTGAAACGAACGTAGAAGCAATTAAATATTTGATAAATGAAAGTAACAGATAAAATAACAATTACAAACGAGGACAACATGGAGTTAATGAAACGTTATCCTGATAACTACTTTGATTTAGCTATTGTAGACCCTCCTTATGGAATAAATGGGGGAAGCGACAATAGAAAAACAGTAACTAAATCAAATAATAATTTCAATAGATTAAAAAGGAAAGGAAAATTAGGATGGGATGATTCACCTCCGACAGAAGATTATTTTAAAGAGTTATTTAGAGTAAGTAAAAACCAAATAATTTGGGGCGGTAATTATATGATAGACCATTTAAAGAGTACAAGGTGCTTTATTTGTTGGGATAAAATGACTTACATCCCAACAATGAGCCAAATGGAATTGGCTTGGACTAGCTTTAATTCGCATACGATGTACGTTAAAATAAATAGCAACCAGTCTGATAGAATACACATATCACAAAAACCTGTTCATTTGTATGAGTGGATTTTAGATAAGTATGCAAAGGAAAACGACAAGATTTTAGATACACATTTAGGTAGTGGTTCAATATCTTTAGCCTGCCACAACTTAGGCTTTGAACTTACAGCGTGTGAACTTGATAAAGAATACTACGAAGCAAGTATAAAAAGAATTAAGAACCACATAGCACAACAACGACTATTTTGATAACATTCGATAAAATCAACGATGCCTACGCTAACATATTAAACGATGGTAAGCAAATAGGAAGGCTTTACAAAGAGCCAAAAAACAAATACATAGTAGAAGTTAACTACATGACAAAAGAAGACGTACCACAAAGAAAAGTGATGAATTGGATTAAAATATTTATTAAAGTAGAAAACAAAATACTTGAACGACAGAAAAGAATAATGTCCTACGAGTGGAAAGATTTTAAAAAGTTTAGAGTTAAAGAATAAAAGTTATATTTACAAAAAAAAAATTATGAAACGAGATTATTTAATACACATGAAGAACTGCACACTATCAACTGGAGATATAGATGCTTGGAGTAACTATACACACGACTACGATATTAAAATCACAAGTGGATGCATAGAATTTAACGGTACAGAACAGCAGTTAGATACTTTACTTGATAAACTATACGCAGACGATTCAAAAGGAAAGTGTTTAGGTGTACAATTTACAGACGAAGAACTCGCCAAGAATAGAAACAACGCTTTTAAATTTACAGATTTACGAAAATAAGTTTAAATAAAAGCAACCTTTTATAAATATTTACGTTATATTTGTACGCGAAGCATCGGAAACTTCAAGAATTTACTTACAATAGAGCTGTTAACTTTGGTAATCCGATGCACCAATTTTAACGGCTCTTTTTATTAACTTAAATTTTGTTTGTTTTTATAAAACATTCATAGATTATGGCAAACGTCAAATTAGTGTTCTCAGGAACAGAAAGAAGTATGACATTAGAAGATGAATTAGAATGCTATGCAACTAAACACAATGAGATTTTATTGAACATTAAAGATGTACCACGTAATGAGGAACTCTTCATTTGTTTAGATAAGAGTACAGCTATAAAATTTCATAGAGAGCTTAAAAAACAAATTTCATTTTTAACAGAAGAGGAGGTTAATAATGGATAAGTTACAATGGTTTAAATTCTCTTATGCAGATTGGAGAATGGGCAAGATTCAGAAATGTTCAGAGGTTACACAGGCGAGGTTTTTAAATCTTTGTTGTTTATACTGGAGTAAAGAAGCAAATCTATCTTATCAAGATGCAGAGATAGAAATTGACAAAGAGCATTTAGATGCTTTACTTTCAAAAAAGATAATCGAAAGAGATGAAGAACACATCTTTATTAAGTTCTTAGATGAGCAGTTAGAAGCTATTACAGAAACTTCTAAAGGTAAGAGTAAAGCTGCTAAAATACGATGGGATAAGTACAAAAAAGATAAATCAAGTGAAGTGCAAACGGATGCAGATGTAATGCACGTGCATACAGATGCAATGCAAAACGATGCAGAGAAGAGAAGAGAAGAGGAGAGTAGAGAAGAGGAGACAAGAAAAGAGAAGAAAAGAGTAGAGCATTGGAATAAAGATTTACCTACTGGATTAGAGCCTGAGTATAAAGACTTAAAAAGAAGCAAATGATAATAGACCACAGAAATAACGATGAATACTTAGAACTTGCAAGACAGGATAAAGTACCACAGGGTTTAGGCTTATTTATTCCTTTAGATAAAAACCTACGCTTTAAAGAAGGCGGTTTTAATATTATCTTAGGACACGCAAACGTAGGTAAGACGTATTGGGTTTTATGGTACTTCTTAGCCTTATCAACTAACCACAATCTTAAACACTTAATCTACTCAGCAGAAAACAGTATAAACGGATTGAAACGTAATTTAATCGAGTTGTACGGTAAGAAGAAGATTACACAAATGCAAGTTGAAGAGTTGCAAAGCTGTAAAGACTTTATAGAAGCTCACTTTGATTTTATAGACCATACAAGACTAATAACAATAGATGAGTTTATGAAAGGGGTGCAAGTGAATAAAAACTATGATAGCATAATGATAGACCCTATAAACTCTTTCACACGTCCAAGGGGAGTAAACGCACACGAACACGATTACGAAACTTCAAGTAAACTGAGAATATTCGCAAAGAAAACTAAAACGGCTGTTTATGTTTGTATGCACGCAAGTACAGAAGCGTTAAGAAAAGTACACCCAGTTAAACATAATTACGAGGGGTTACCTATTCCTCCAAGTGGAGCAGATGCAGAAGGCGGTGGTAAGTGGATTAATCGTTGCGATGATTTTATAACGATTCATAGATACACACAAAGCCAAAGTGATTGGATGTGGACACAAATACACGTTAAAAAGGTAAAGGAAACAGAGACAGGAGGTGCCCCCACGTTTTTAAGTGAGCCTGTAATGTTTAAGTTAGATAACGGTACTCAATTTATGTGCGGTGGAATAGATGCTGTCAAACAATACCAGCCAAAAGAATTAAAACCAAACACAGAATTTCTATGAGATGTAAAAACTGCAAAGAAATATTCGAGGTTAAACGCTTTAATCAAAAGTACTGTTTAAATCCTGAGTGCCAAACTAAAGAAGCTATGGCAAATCTAAAGAAGATTAAAGAGAAAGAGCAAAAGGATTGGACAAAGCGAAAGCGAGAGATTAAAAAAGGAATGGAAACAGTACAGGAGTTGATGAAGATTACACAAGTAACGTTCAACAAGTTTATAAGGCTACGAGATAAAGGACTGCCTTGTATAAGTTGTTTAAACGATAAGCCAAAGAAAGTAAACGCTGGACATTATTATTCAAGTGGAGGACATAAAAACTTAACATTCAACGAAGATAACTGCCACTTACAATGCGAGTATTGTAATACGTTTCTACATGGTAACTTAATAATGTACAGAGATACCCTTTTAAAGCGCATAGGAAGCGAAAGACTGCAACAGTTAGACAATACGGCACACGAAACAAGAAAGTACAGTAGAGAAGAGCTTAGAGAGTTAAACGAATATTATAAACAAAAACTAAAAGAATTATGAGAGCTTTAATCGATAGTGACAGTTTAGTGTACATGGCTTATCACGTTAACAAGTCAAACTTTGATGGTCAAGACTTAGTAAACGAGATAGTATTCACAGCAGAATCAATGCTGTTCAATATAATGGATGAAGCGGAAAGACAAAGCGGATTTGATATAAACGATTATCAATTCTTTTTTACTACTTGTACAAAGAACTTTAGAAACGATATAGTAGAAGATTATAAAGCAAATAGAGTAGAACAACCTAAAGAACTATATCAGGCTTTAGATGCTTTCATGGAGGTTTTAAGCGAGAACTACGGAGTACACTTTAGCGAAACACTGGAAGCGGACGACTTAATCCCACAATTCATAAAGACAAACGGTTTAAAAGTAACCGAGTATATTATTGTAAGAATAGACAAAGACCTTGCACAAATAGAAGGATTCCATTTTAACTACTATAAAAACAGAGAGGGAAGCTACAAAGGACTAAGCTACATTGGAAAGCGTGAAGCGTTTAAGAACTTTTGCAAGTTGATACTGATTGGAGATAGTTCAGACAATATTAAAGGCGCAAAAGGAGTAGGAGAAAAAGGAAGCGACAAACTTTTAAAGGATAAAACAGAGTTCGGAATGTGGCGGGAGGTGGTTAAAGCGTATCTAAAAGAAGAAGCTGGAAAAGAAAGATTGAAAAAAAATATTCAGTTAATGCGTTTATATTAAAATAATACATTATATTTACAAAAAATAAAAGTTATGAAAGACACAGAAAGAGAAGCGTATGAGTACGCAAACGCAATGCCGAGAAACTTATTCAAAGCATTAGCAGAATTTCAACAAGAAGTTCCAACGATTCACAAAGGAACTAAAGGGTATGGATATACCTATGCAGACTTACCAGCAATATTTGAAGTAATCAATCCACTACTTAAAAAGCATGGTTTAGGATTCACTCAATTAATGCAAGGTAACAACTTAGAAACAATTATCTTCCATTGTGAAAGTGGAGAGCGTTTAACAAGCCTTGCAGAATTACCACAGGGTATTGAATTAAAAGGTATGAACGCTTTTCAAGTGGCTGGTAGTAGTATAACATACTTTAGACGTTATGCGCTATCTAGTGCGCTCGGATTAGTTACAGATAAAGATACAGATGCGGGAGGCGAGAAAGTGTCTAATAACGAATCTAAGACACCTGTAAAACGAACAGACGAACAGATGATGTTGCCACCGTTAACAGATTCGGGTTTTGTAAAGGCACAGGAAGCGTTAAGCAATAAGACTGTAACACTTGAACAGATAAAAAATAAGTATGTTTTAAGTACTGTACAAGAGAAATCGTTAATGTTAATTGCTGGCTTGAAATAATGGTTCGCAGGTTGGTTAAGTAATTTTACGGATTAAAAATAAAGATATGACAAAAGATGAATTAGTAGAAGAATTATTGCCTATTACAAGAGATTTTATTAATCAGAAAAGGCTAAGTGACGCTGGATGCAAAACAATGCTTAGGACTTTATTAACTAAAATTGAACTAAGTAAATTGCACCAACCTACTGTTAGCGGTAGTAATAATACTCACGGATGCAAGCAATGCGGAAAAGAAATTGGTGAAGGATTTAGTTTTTGCACTAGTTTATGTAAAGAATATTATTACCGCTAACGGTAAAGCATTGTAGATGTTATTGAATAATTACCGAAACTTTACAGAACAAAACAAAGAATACAAACACAAAACAAATTATTAATTAAACACTTGCACAATAATATTTACAATGCAGTGTTATAAAACGTTTTTTTATCATGATAGTATTTATGCTTATTATTTTTCTTTCTGCTGTTATTAGTAGAATTATCCCTTTAGCTAAAAAGGAAAACTATGATTTCGCTACTATTGTAGTAGCTATTTGTTATGTTATTGCTTATATTGTTTTATTAAGACATTTTATTTCTTTAAATGTTTTATAACGGTTGGAGCTTGTAGCTGATTGGCTTTTTAGCAAAATTAGTATTTGCCAATTTGCTACAAGGTTTTGTTACCCGAAGTTTGGGTTTTATTTTTTTTAGAGAGGGGTGCGTGGGATTAACAATAAATATTAACAATAAATATTAACAATAAATTATATAAAAAATGGCATTAAGATTTAATAAAGTATTATCAAAAACAAGAGATAGCGACCACTATTTTACACCAAAAGATTTTTATCAAAAACTTGATAAAGAATTTGGATTTACATTTGACCCATGCCCTTTAAGGTGCGAAATTTTTAATGGATTAGAGGTTGATTGGAAAGGAGTAATTTATGTAAACCCACCTTATTCACACGTTGAGGCATGGATTGAAAAAGGAATAAATGAAATAAGAAAAGGAAATGCCGAAAAAGTTGTTTATTTAATTCCGCTTAGAACTGATAGTTGGTATTGGCATAATAAAATACTTGCTTTTTCAGAAGAAGTAAGGCTTGTTAGAGGCAGGCTTAGGTTTGGAGAAAAAAAAGATTTAGCACCTTTTGGAGTTGCGTTAATTGTTTTTGATAAAAATCTTTCAGGTAAATCAAAACTAATTTCATACGAAAAATAATGGAAAATATAAATCAATTTACGAAAATTGGAACATTTTGTGAAATATGCAGAAATGTAGTTTGTATTTGCAAAATAGGAGAAAACTCGGCTTTAGATAAAGCTACTTTATTTGATGAAAACGATGATTGTGATGATGGAGACGATTGTGATTTTTGCAATTGTAAAGGATGCAGAGGAAGTTGTGTTGACGAAGATTTTTAAAAACCTTTTATAATTTTGAAAAAATTACAGAGAGCGTGGGCAAAAAAAATAAAAAACAAATTTTGGGTAACGCCCGTATAAAAATACGTTTTAATGTTTTTTATACTACGTTATCAATTTAATTAGTATATTTGTAAAAGTTGACAGTACGCTAAAGTTTTTTAGCAGTTGTTTTTGAGAAGTTAAGCTGTTAACTAAAAGCCCAAGTCGTTGAAGCGTGTCGAGATACGACTGGGTTTATTTGAATAGAGTAAACGAATAAAAGGATGAGTAAATTTAAGATTCAGGGAACTATCTCAAAGATAGGAGAAAAGAAAGAAGTAGCGAATGGCGCAGTAGTCATTGACTATGTAGTGGACGAAACAGCAGAGAACGGATATATTACCCGCTACTCAGTTGGAATGTACAAAAAAGCAGAATACGCTGAACACGTAGATAACTTTTTGAAGTTTAATAAGGTTGGTGATAATGTAGAGTTGGAATTTACTATAAGAAGTAGAGAGTACGAAGGACGTATTTACAACGAGTTGAATCATTGGAGATGTGATAAGGTTGGAGTGCCAACAGAGAACGCAGAAGGATTTGACCCGCTTCCATTCTGATATTAAGATTTGGTTTAGGATAGCACCCAGCCTTGAAGCATGACGAGATAGGCGGGTGCTTAATTTAAAAAGAAAACAATTATGAAAAAAAATATGACAGTATCAGAAAAAATAGTTTACCAGCAACAATTACAAACAGCTTTTTATCTTGACTTAATAACTTTAAAAGAGTTCTTAGATAGAAGCGTTAACTTATAACTAAAGCATCGTTTCAATGTGCTTTAAATATAGTTATAAAATAAAACAGTAAAAAATTTGTTGATTAGAAAATAATCATTATACTTGACGAAAATTTAATCAATGGACGAGAATATAATAAAACGATTGGATAAGTATTATGGTTATGCTCGTAGCATTGCGGGTAGTGATGGAGTAGATTTACTTCATGACCTACTTTTGAGGTTGCCAAAGAACTTAGACACATCTATACCTCAAAGATTAGACAGATACATCTACCTTTCACTAAGTAACGAGTATCACAATAAGAAAAGCGCATTTAACAAACTATACTATCCACTTAAAGAAGAGGTTGAATACTTTGAGGGAGGTTACGACATTGTACAATTGAACAAAATCTTACTTGAATTAGAGATAGATGGATTTGAAAAAGAAGTTATGATATTTAGAGATAGCTATTTTGGTTCAAACGAATACACAGTATCTAAACAGGAAAACATGACACGTTATAAAGTTAAAAGAGCGTGTGATACAATTAAACAACAAATAAAAGAAAGGTATGTTAAACATGATTAATACAGATTTGAATTTAACTTGGATGGTTCTAAGTTGGTTCATTAGCTTTGGAGTGTTCCATTGGCTTAATATTTCATATTGGTTAAAGAGATTACTTAGATTGAAGCAGTCGAAGTTCTATAAACTTATAGACTGTTATCCATGTCAATCATTTTGGATTACTTTACTGATTACATTTAATCCATTTACAGCTATTGCAGTTTATTTCATGGCGCAAATATTAGATAGAAAATGATGAACACAGAAGAACAAGAAAGCCTTGAGGCTATAAGATTCAAAATCAAACACAGTCAAACGGATTTTAACAAACAGGAAGTTCTACATCTTGCAGTAGTTTATGCTTATGTAAGTAGATATGCTGGCAAAGAAAGAATACTTAAAACAGATTGTCAAGGATGCTTGTTAACGGCAATGAACGTAGTGAGCAATTATGTTAAATTCCATGAGGATATAGATAAACCAATTGAGAATGTAGTTAATATCGAAAAAGCAGAACCAACACTAAGAGAACTAAGAGAGCAATACCCTGAGATTAAATCTAACTCAGTAAAAGGATTCTTAGAGAAACTAAATAACAAATAAGATGGAAACAGAAAACAAACAACCAAACGGAGGAAGAATAGTTTATACAATTATAGCAATCATCGGAGCAATCTACGGTGCTTATGTTTTAATAACTATTTAACATGGATGAAGAAAGATACAAAGTGCTTTATATCCTTGCATCAAGTGGAGTGATAAGAAAATTCACGTTTGATACATTTAACGATGATAAACAAAATTCACGCTATATCTTTCACAATGAAATTAACGACAATATATTGACCTTGCACTATCACGATGTAAGCTATGTATTGACATCACCAATTAAAGAAGACTAATATGCACCCGACACGAATTTTTAAAACTCCCGAAGAACTTGAAAAGGTTTGGAACGAATACAAAGCAGACCTAAAAGAAAAGGGTAAGCAATGGGAGAAGATACAGTACGTTGGTAAGGATGGGTGTAGAGTAACAGACTATCCTAAACTACCTTTGACCTTTGAGGGTTTAAAGCGTTACTGCTTCGATAAAAAGATAGGAACTGTTGAGCATTATTTCGTCAACAAAGATGGTTATTATGATGAGTTCGGTAGTATCTGTTCGCACATTAAGAACGAAATCAGAGAAGACCAAGTTACAGGTGGGATGATGGGGTTTTATAATCCAAGCATAACACAGCGTTTAAACAACCTAAAAGAACAGAGCGAGGTTAGCAGTACTCATAACATTCAGCTTCTTAACATCGACCCATTAGCAGACACAGAAACGGATGCTTAAACAAACCACATCATTACGTAAGATAGCAAGTCTTAAAAAGAAGATAAAAGCTATTCGTGGCGGTCAAGGTTCAGCCAAGACTATCTCGATACTTATGTTGTTGGTTAACCATGCAAGCGCAAATGAGCATAAAGAGATATTGATAGTATCTGCTGAATTAACTAAGATGCGTTTAACGGTCATTAAAGACTTCGTTAAAGTGATGCGTTCGTATGGTATCTATGAAGAGAGCAGATTTATAGCCTCGACACTATATCGCTTTCCTAATGGTTCGTTTATTAAGTTTATAGGCTTGGATAAGTCAGACGTTGGTAAAGGTCTTAGAAGTGATGTAGTGTACTTTAACGAGGTTAACAAGATTGATGCTGAAAGTTACAGACAGCTTGCTAGTAGAACAGGGCAAGTGTATTTAGATTACAATCCAGATTGTGAGTTCTTTGTTGATACAGATGTGCTTCATCGTGAAGACTGCGACTTCTTGCAATTGACGTTTGAAGATAATGAGATGCTTCCACAAGCTGAAAGGGATGAGATACTCAACTATAAGAAATTAGGGTACAATGAAGATGGAACTGTAAGAAATCCATATTGGGCAAATTTATGGGAGGTGTACGGTCTTGGAAATATTGGGAGCGTTCAAGGTGTAGTGTTCCCTAATTGGGAGTTTATAGATGACATGAAAGATGCGAGGTTGCTTTATAGTGGTGTCGATTTCGGTTACTCAATATCGAAGTTCGCTTGCTTGAATATCTACACTCTAAACGGTGCGTTTGTATTGGATGAAGTTGTTTACTCAAATAGGTTAACCAATCCCGAAGCAAGCCAAGCAATGTTTAATAACGGTTACAATGGTGCTGTTTGTTACTGCGACCATGCAGAGCCTAAGAGTATTCAAGAACTTCGTAATGCTGGAGTTAATGCTGTGCCATGTGAGAGTAAAACAGATATTAAACCGTATGCAATTAAGAAATTAAATGAGCAACCGTTCTTTATAACCAAAAGAAGCACTAACTTAGCGACAGAGTTAAGGCATTATGTTTGGGATGAGAAGACAGCAAAGCCACAAAAGAGTGATAGAGACCACCTTATGGATGCAATGATGTATGCGATAGGGAGTGGAGATAAATATAACGGAGATTATACAGTAAGATAATGAGCAAGGTTAGCATAATAATACCATACAAAACAGATAGAGGTTGGTTAAGTGAGGCTATTGAGTCAGTACAAAACCAAACACATAAAGACATTGAGTTAATACTTAGTCAAAGTGATAATAGAATTGGTTACAATATCAACAGAGGAGTAGAGAAGGCAACTGGAGAGTACATTAAATACTTTGCAGAAGATGATTTGTTAACTCCTAACTGTATTGAGGACAGCTTAAAAGCGATTGATGGGTATGATTTTATCCATGGTAACGCTATCAACTTCTTTGAGAATGGAAGAGAGGAGTTGTACAAGCCTCCGGTAACACATCCAACAGTTATGCGTATGGTTCACTCAAACGTGTTTCATGGAGGTACAATGTTTTACAGAGCAGATGTCTTTCAGAGGTTTGGTATGTTCAATGAATCGCTATGGACGGGTGAAGAGTACGATTTTAATTTAATGTTATTATCTAAAGGCGCAAAAATTGGCTACTGCGATGAAATTTTATTTAGATACAGAAGACACAAAGCGCAAAAGAGTTTAGGCAATAGGGATAGACTCTATCAAAACAAAAGAACACAAGCAATAAATCAAATAAAACAGCAGTATGTTTAATCATTTCTTATTATGTAGGTACAACTTAGCCTTGTACAGTTCAAACCCTTACAACGTTAAGGATAAAGATGCTTGGATGGTGGAGAGGTTACCGATGTTTAAACGACTATTGGACAGCTTAGAGGCGCAAACCAATAAAGACTTCGTTCTTATATTCTCGATTGATGCGTTTACACCTAAACACTTTCAAGTAGAACTTGCTGAACTGTTAAATACGTACTCTTTTAAATGGTTAGGATGTACAACACAGCCAAGAGAGTTCTTACAGACATTGAAGATTGAAAGAGAATGGATGATAACATCAAGGATTGACAATGATGATGAGTATTACCCTAAATTCATTGAAACAATACAGAACAGCTTTCAATCTAAGCGTGAGGTTTTAGACGTTAAAGGTGTGCAGTTCGATGGTAAGGATTACTACAAGACAAACAGACGTTATCCAAACAGCCCATTTATTAGTTTGGTGGAACTGAGCAAGGAAAGAAAGACTGCACAATACAGAGCGCATACTTCAATGAATAAATTCGCACCAGCAAGATTCGTGAGCAATGAAACGTTATACATTCAGCACATCCATGATAATAATGTTATAAACAAAATAAGCGGTATTAAGATATGAAAGTGATTGTAGGAATGGCAACATTTAAAGGTAGAGAGAAAGCGTGTGATACAGCTTTAAAAAGTCTATCAAAGCAAGTAGATACTATTTACTTGTACGACAATGAGAAGAACGAAGACTTAGCAGACAATGGCAAGTTTTACGGTCTTGAATTAATAGATGGACCATGTATTTATTTGAGCTGTGATGATGATTTGCTTTACCCTCCTAACTATGTTGAGGTAATGGTTAAGGCTATTGAAACGCACAAATGTATAGTATCGCAACATGGTAGAATATTGACAGGCTTAGACGTTGATTATTACAGCGGTCATAAATCCTTTAGATGTTTGGACGAGGTTAGAGCATGGCAGTTGATAGATGTCTGTGGAACTGGAGTAACAGGATTCAGCACCGAGTATTTCAATCCTAAATTGTGGGATGCACAAGACAAGAAGATGAGTGATTTAGTCTTTAGCCTTGAAGCAAGGAAACAAGATAAAAGGATTACTCTATTACCTCACTCAAAGGGATGGATTACGCACTTACCAATTGACCACAGCAAGAGCATAGCTGTAACAGAGAGAAGAAACAAAAGACAAATAGAGATTGCAAACGAAATTTATACTTTAAGACATGGATAGAACAGAAGAGATACAGCTTGCTGTTGATATGATAAATGATAACTTATTCCAAGTGAAGTTAGCAAGTGAAGATTCAGTAAAAACAGTTATAGAAGTTAAGTATTTACAGTTATTAATAGATGCAATAGAATTAGGATATGGAGATTAGACTGCCAAAACATACAAAGGATTTAAGGATTAAACATCTAAAAGCTTTGAACGGTATAGAAGAAGAGCCACCGAGAAACTTAAACGACTTGATAGATTTTGTTTGTGAGTTCACAGGTGAGAAAAGGAGCTTAGTAGAAGCGTTTGCAACCAAAGGTGAGATACTTAAAATCTACGAGCATCTGCTTGGATTGTTTAACGAGTTCAAGGTGATGAGTAAGCCACCTCAAACAATCACATTAAAGGGTAAGGAGTTTGAACTGATAAACCCTGAGAAAGTTGGTATAGGTTGGCATATTGATTTTGAGAAGTCAGACATACAAAAAGACGCTGTTCGGGTGGCTTGTTTGTTCTACTATCCTAAAGGTGAAATCTACGGTGCAAAGGATGAGAATAAAAACCTAATCAATCCAATAAAAGACAGATACAATCTGTTTGAGAACGAGATGCAGTTAACTACCTTTTTAGAGTGTACTAGTTTTTTTTTGCGAAAATCATCCAAATCAATGAGCGCATCCATCCACCAACAGATAGCAAGCCAAAAAACAAGAATCCTAATAACAAAGGTTCGAAGCTATTTGAGTGGGAAGAAGTCATTGACAGAATAGCAAAGGAGTATTTCAACGATGATTGGGATAAGGTAACGGATTTAAATATCTACACTTTCTCGCATAGATGTGATTACTTAACAAACAAACTTAAAAAAGAATACTTAAATAGTAAAAAGAATAGTGTTAGACGAAGGTAGCTTATTGAATGCTTTAACAATTGGAACGAGTAGAGAGGTATTAACAGCCTCTCCTCAATCTCCATTGTCTAAACTATTACAAGGATTAGCTCAAGATGTAGTTGACCAATTAACAAAAAGAATTGAGCATTACGATATTGAGGGAACAAATAGATTAAAGCAAAGCATAAAGCCTACTAAAGTACAGAATAAAGGAGGGCAGATTGATATAGGAATAACAGCAGATTTCTACTGGAAGTTTGTTAACTACGGAGTAAACGGTACAGAGATTAATCGAGGCGCTCCTAACTGGGGTTCAGTTGCAAGTAGTGGTCAATCTTTCAAAGAAAGTATTACAGAATGGAGAACAGCAAAGGGTATTACCTTACCTCCATCATTCAGCAGTTATGATTCGTTTGATTTTGCTATAATGAGAAGCATACAAAAGAACGGTAAGGAGGCTAGACCATTCTTTACAGATGTAGTGAACGAAAAGTTAGTTGATGTATTAAAGAAGCCAATAGAGAAATTATTAAAACGAAGCATTGAAATCATTATAGTAGAACCATGGCAGTAACATTTCACGATATACCACAGAAGTACGCACCGAGCGACAACCCTGTAACTTACAGATTCAGTTCTGACCAAACGGCACAGGCTAACTTTTCGTTCTTGGTAGAAACTTATATTAACGGTGCTGTTGTGGCAACAGATAAAGTGTTTCCTGAGAATGGTATTTATGCACACTTTGATGCTTCGACTATTACAAGATATATTGTACCTACTCCTACAATCTCAACTGTAATAAGTCAGAACAGCGGAACGATGAACTTGATTAAGGTAAAGGTAACAGAGTACTATGGTACTACACCGACAGCACAAGCGACTGCCACAAGTACAGAAACCTACACTTTTAAAGCGTGTTTAAGCAATGAAGCGTGGATTAGTTCAGACTTTGAAACAAACTACGAAGCTGTGCAATTCTTAACAAACTATCCAAGAGCAGAACGTGTTCAAGTGTTGAGAGGTCAAGATGTACAGCTTGCTATGATAACAAATCAGAGTCTATTGCTTACAATAAGATTCTATGATAGTTCAGACGTGTTAATTGACACGTACACAGATACACAGAATTACTACATTTGGCAGTTAAACCTCAAATCCAGCATCTTGGATGCAATAGTATTGGGAGGTATTGCGGGTGTTTCTTACTTCATTGTTGATATAGATGGACAAGATTCGATAACATTTGAGTATTTTGATGATTATTGCAATGCGCCATTTAGTTTATTATGGATGAATGAGTTTGGTTCTTACGATACATTCGTATTTAAACACAATAACGCACTTAATGCAAGCGTATCGAGTGAGAGTTATGGTAAACAGTTCGGGCAATGGGATGGTAATAGCTTTGTTTATGCCATACAAACAAGCGGAACAATAGATTTTAGTAAATCAGTTAAAGAGAAAGGGGAACTTACAAGCGATTACTTAACGCAGTTGGTGCAAAATTGGTTAGTTGAGTTGTATAAATCTCCTTTCTTACTGCTTTACGGTGTTAATACAATAGGCTTACCCATCAATATTGAGGGCGGAAGCTACCAGATAATACAAGAACGCTTTGAAGATTTGATTAGCGAGTCAGTAAGATACAGTAAATCGACAGAACATAGAAGCCTTTCAATATGAATGATAAACTAATTTGTAACGGTTTAGAGTTAGACTTAACAGACAGAATACCTGTTCCAATTAATCTATCTATAACAGACCTAAAAGACCCAGCAAGACGAAAGCGGAACTTCAGCAAGTCTATTTCTTTAATGGGTACGCAAAACAATCTAAACTTCTTTGCGGGTTATTTTAGTTTCACAGTAAAAGCTGATACTATAACATACGATGCAACACAGAAAGCTCCGGCAGTTTATGAGAAGAAAGGAGTGCCAATCTTAACGGACGCACTACTTAAATTAAACTCAATTACAAAGACTCCACAAGGTGTTTATAAGTTTGATTGTACTTTGTTTAGTGAAGCTGTGGATTGGTTCTTATTGTTGGATAGTTTACTTGTTAGCGATTTAGATTGGAGCAGTTATAACCATGCGTTAAACAGAACAAACATAAAAGCATCTTGGAGTGCTGGAGTTGGAAGCGGTTACTATTATGCTTTAGTTGAGCGTGGAAAACCTCGACTATCTACAACAACATTCAGTACAACTGATTTAATTCCTTACGTCTATCAAAGGGAGGTGCTAATTAAAATACTTGAGTTCTTAGAGGTTGAGTATTCAAGTACGTTCATTGAGTCTGCATTTTATAAAGATATGCTGTTTGGGTATGGAGGTGGAGATATTAAAACATTAAGTCCAAGCCAAATTAATAACCGATTGATAAACTTAGATGCTGGAACTTTAACTGTAAATAAAACATTATACCCTTACCCTTTCAACGTTCAGTCAAGTTATCCAAGGAGATTATTTCCTCAGAATTATTGGACTAATCCGTTCAATGATTTAAACTCTACGTTCACAACTACGCAAGACAATCTTGCACAATGGGATGATGGTAAGATTTACGTACAATATGCTGGGAATTATAACTTAAGCATATCGTTAAGTTTAGATTATCAGTACTCACTTTTGGGTTCTTATACATTTGATAATGCAAATGGTTTTACAGTTGTAGTAAGAAAGAATGGTATTACCTTATACACTCTTACACAAGGAAGTGCTATCACTTGGGATATAACAGGAGGCGCAACAATCACAGCAAGCACAAACACAAGCAGAAGCATAAGCTGTAATAGTGGTGATATTATCGAGTTCTTGATGTTTAGTGGAGATGCTTATATTGTTGACCCAACAGATACATGGGATAATAACTTACCATTAGCAATCACAGAAGCAAGTCCAATCACAATTGATTTCACTTCGACAGATGTAACGTTAACCGATGGTGGCACAGTTGAGATTGGTAGATTTTTACCTGAGATGAAGTGTAGCGATTTTCTAATTGGACAGATTAGACAGTACAAGTTGCAAGTATCAGATAAAGACGAAGATGGGATTGTAAAGATTGAGCCAGAGGTTGACTTTTATAAATCAACAAATGTATTCGATGATTGGACACAGTTACTTGACAATGATAAAGACGTAGTATTAAAACCAACAGCAAACGACTACAAAAAAGAATCTGTTTATTCGTTTAAGAAACTTGAAGACTTCGATGCTACTGAATACGCATTAGCCTATGAAGAGGAGTATGGTAATCTAAAGTACACGCAAGGGAGTTACTATGCAAAAGGGCAAGATAAGATTGAACTACCTTATGGTACAATTATACCTTATGAGATAAGTCCTAACATCTTAGTTCCAAGATTCATAAAGATTGATAACGGTACGGTAAAGCCAGTTAAAGGAGTGGCGAGAGTTATGATTAACAACGGATTAAAGGCGGGAAATTGGACATTGACAGATACTATCAATCCAACAGACCCAGCGAATAGAGAAAATTTAACTACCTATCCATGTGTTCATCATTTCGATGATTACCAAAACCCTTCGTTTGACCAGAACTTCAAGTTAGTTAATGAATTGTTTTATGTAGCAACAACAATAACGACATTAAACACCTTTAGTAAATACTACTTTCAAGGTCTTAATGAGATGGTTAATATAGATGCGAAGTTATTAACGGCATACTTTAAACTAAATCCTGTCGATATTAGGAACTTAGACTTTAGTAAATTAAAAATGCTTAACGGTTCGTTATGGAGATTAAACCAAGTATTTGACTTTGATAGTGATATACAAGAAACTACTAAAGTTGAAATGGTTAAAGTATTAGAGGCAAAGAATCCAAGACGTAAAAAGACAGTATTCCCGAATCCTAATCTTGGATTTCAAGATGTAATTAGCGGAGTGTTTTCAAGTCCTGATGGAGTAGGTACAGATACGGGAGTTATAATAGGAGGATATAGTGGAACATCACAAAACAGTAAAATAATAAGAGGATAATATGTGCAAAGATGAAAATGTAAGAATAGTAATAAAGCAAGGTAGTGGAGTCCCAACTGTACCTGTGAGTGCAGACCATAGAAATGGCGATTGGATAGCAACAGACATCTACGAGGGTGAGCAGTATCAAGATACAGATACGGGTATTGTTTACACTAGAAGCTCAACTGGTATTGAGGTGGTTGGCGGTGGTGCTGGAGTTGTTAAAGTTTGGCGAGGCTTAATTAGTCAAGACGGTACTGGAGACCCTACAGCTATTGTCTTAGAAAACACATTAGGTGGTACTATTACTTTTAATTATGTTACTACAGGAATATTTACAGCTACACTAACGGGAGCGTTTACAGTGGATAAGACATTTTTAACGTTTAACAGTATAATAACTGGTTCATTTTTATTTTCTTGTGAGAGAAAAGATTCCAATGATTTAAACTTGAGGTCTTTAACGACTAGCTTTGTGTCAACAAATGGCTTATTAAACAAAACAGAATTACAAATTATAGTTTATCCGTAATGGCAGAAGAAATAATATTTGGATTAGGTGTTAATACAGGCGATGCAGTACAGAGCGTTGACAAGGTAACGGACTCTCTAAAACAAACCGACAAAGCAACACAAGATGTACAAGAAGAGTTTGCGAATCTTAGAGGTGAGATAAAAAACCAAACCAAAGCAGTCGAAGACCTTTCTAAAAAATACGGTGAGAACTCAAAAGAAGCGGATGAGGCACGAAAGGTTTTGGGTAAGTTAAATAATGCCTACGATGGTCTTGGAAAAACAGCGGTAGATTTAGGTGCAAAGTTTGAAGATGTCTATGGTGAGATGCAACCTCTATCAACTCAGATTTCTGAGATGGAAGATAGAATGTACGAACTCGCAAGGTCTAACCAAACTACGGGTACAGAATTTCAAACTCTTCAATCTAAAGTTGCAGAATACAAAAAGATAATAATTGAAACGGATAGAGCAGTTGATTTGCTCGCTGAACAAGGCAAAGGTCTTGGAACAGCTTTAGCAATAGGTACAACTGTAACTGCTGGGTATGGTGCGCTACAAGGTGGAATGGCTTTACTCGGTGGAGAGAGCGAAGAACTTCAACAGACATTTGTTAAACTGCAAGCAGTACAAACTGTGCTTGCTTCTTTGGAGCAGTTGAAACTTTCATTAGATAAGCAGTCAATAGTAGTAATAAAAGCAAAGGCAGTATGGACAAAAATCTTAACGGCTGGTCAATATGGACAAGCAACAGCTACGGGTGTGGCAACAACAGCAAGCAAGGCTTTAAGGGTGGCTATGTTATCTATTCCTATTGTTGCAATCATAGCTGGTATAGTTGCTTTGGTTAGTGCTATTGCATATTTTGCAAAAGGTGCAGGAGATGCACAAGAAATAAACGACAAATTAACTAAATCATTTGAGAAGCAAGATACTGTATTAGCAGAAAGAAGCGCAAAGATAATGCGTGATACAGACAACCGTATTGCTTTGGCTAAATCTGAGGGCAAAGAAAAGGGTGTAATCCATGAAATGGAACTTGAAAGAT
>OCVQ010000992.1_pt1 | contig 23364 bp, 23 predicted proteins | sample 1539061 | NCBI WGS metagenome assembly OCVQ01 (sample SAMEA3355526, study PRJEB22509) | marine metagenome | biome: marine; feature: river plume; material: water | place: USA | collected 2010-08-08 | depth 0.5 m | reverse complement strand
TTGGGTGTCGTTGTCTTATAATCCAAATATATTCACATACGATTACAAGGCTATGGAAGACTTGATGAAAAACCGATTTGATATACAAAATGTTTTAACTCTTCAATAGTATACATTATACTTACTTAAAGAACTTGTCAAATTTTGCGTTTCAAAAGTAGAGTACAATTCAGAATGGACATTTTTGGGATAAGATAAATGTCCATTTTCAAATTATCAAGTATTTTAGTTGAAAAAGAAAGAAAAAAAGTGACCCACTGCATAATGCAGCGAAAACGAAGAATAAATAAAATTAATTGCTACTCATCATAATTTTTACATTTTATGAATAACGATTTAGGAGTTTTTTATGTAAACATTATATAAGTAAGAATGTTTACACATTCTACATCAGATTACTCCAAACGGTATATGTGCGTAAACTGTAACTTTAAATGCAGTAAAAAAGGCGATTGGTCGCGTCACATTTTGACTGCAAAACATAAAATGTTTACAAATGTTGACGATAAAACATCGCCCCCCAACAACGTATATTATTGTGATTGTGGGAATGAATACAAATATCGGCAAAGCTTATATGTTCACAAAAAGAGTTGTAAATATCTAGAGGATAAGAAAACAACAAATGATATACAATATGATGAAGCAAAAACTTCAATTGTCGAACCGACGAGCGAAGCGACCACAGTATTAAGCTTACTAAAACAGAATGAAGAATTCAAACAACTAATGGTGCAACAATACAATGTAATGACTGAACGTCACCACGAAAATGTGGCATTGCAACTGAAAAATCAGGAATTAAATCAAAAGTTAATAGCTGTAATGAAAGACAGTAACGGAACTGTAATAAATAACAATACAATAAACAATAACAAACAATTTAACCTAAACATTTTTCTCAATACAACGTGTAAAGATGCAATGAACATGAATGAATTTATCAAAACAATCAATGTTAAAGTATCTGACTTAGATTACATAGGAAAAGAAGGATACATCGAGGGTATAAGCCGAGTCATTATCCAAGGTCTTAACGAACTGGAAATCACGCGTCGACCTATCCACTGCACCGATATAAAACGTAAATCTCTGTACCTTAAAGATAATGACACTTGGAACAAGGAATCGTCGAATATGGGTAATATGAAAAAGATGATCAATAGTGTGCAGAATAAAAATGTGAGAACCATACCAGCATGGCAAGAAGCAAATCCGTCAAGTAAAAACTGTTCATCGCCAAAGAATATGGAGTACGTTACTATTGTGAATAAGGTTATGGGGGGAAGTACAGATGATGAAGATGAGCAAAATTATAAGGGGATCATAAATAAAGTTACAAACGCTGTTGTAATTGATAAACATGAGTTATCTGATATTGGAGAACTGGAAATAGCAGTAATGCAAGACCAATGCGACGAATCTCATGCGGTTATGACTAGTGAAGAACGGTGAAGAATGAAATAAAAATAATCCTTCATACGGACTATTTTTATTGTATAACTATACAACTACACTTACATGATATCACAAGTATCTAACACTTCCATCTAGCACCACAATCAATGCAAGAGACAAAAGTTGTCATTGGTTCATCCGCCGATCTGGTCTGCATCTGGTAATATGTGCATTTCTTAGATTTACATTTTCTACAAGTAAATGTATCCGTTGCTGCTTCAATCTGTGTGTCATACTTATGCCTATCTCGTTCAATCTTTTTGACTATTAGAGAATCCCATTTTTCAGGACACATTTCATAATGAGTCATCATTGCAAGAGCCTGCGGCATGAGCGTATCATCTTGTAACTGTTTTAAAATATTGTTGTTTTTAATGTTGATATATATTGTTCGTAGCCTATCTACGTATAGTTGAACAAAGTGGTCATTGTCCCACTTCTTTACCACCTTACGGGCGGTTGCTTCTTTAAGTGCGAAATTAAATATACCAATTTCTAAGTTTGTGCTTTTCACCGCATGATTAATTATCGCTTCAAGCTTGTTACGGACATTTTTTCTGAATGTATCTGGATTAGGAATAATCATCTTATATTATTATTTGTTTTTACTTGTAAATGGCTTTTAGATAAGCTATGTATGATAAAGTATACTATATATTTAAGTTGTTACAAACAGTTCAATTTACAAATTACTCTACAACATAGCTATCTTCAGAAAGCTCAGAACCAGAATCATATGAGGTGCCGTCACTTACTCCGTTAGACGTGTCTTCCAAACTTTCTTCTTCTTCGTCTTCATCATTAGTACCATAAGTACAGTCTTCTTCTTCGTCGTCATCCACTACAAAGCCATCTTTTAGATAACCTCCAATTTTAGTCTTTTTTGTATCAGGAATATTTTCTAACTCATCTATTTCTGCGTCATCTTCAGCTTGTGTCGTAGTCAAATCTTCAAATCCTCCAAACAGCTTTTCGTATAGTTTTTCCCACAAATCAATATCCAATGTCTCTAGCAATGGTGGTCCAGTTTCTCCTTTATATGAAGTGTGACACACAAGTACACAACTTCCGAAAAAAAGAGTTGTGTCGATGGGTGGGGGGAAGTCATATTTGTTTTCAAAATTAGCTTTTCCTATCGTTTTTCCATAGACGGAAATGATATAAGTCAAGTCCGCCTTGCGGATACGCCATTCACAATGCTTTTTAAAGTTTTCGGCAGATTTGAACCCGCATCTCTTATACAAGTCGTCTTCATTAAACGATTTAATGCATAGATTTCTCAATGTTCCTAGCTTTTCAACAATAATCACGCCTATATTATTTGTCATTTGTTACAATAAGTTAAGTAATAACTTATTACACTGATAATGTTATGATAACAATAACCAATCGGTTTAAATAGTTTCCATGTTATAATATAACATACAGTAAGTAATCCATGCCTAGGCTATTTATTAATGACTATTCTGCAAAAGATATTACATCCAAGCTAAGCAACTTGTGTGATTATTACGTGGAAACAAAGGTTAGAAAGATGTTATTCTCACCCGAAGGTATATTCCAAATAAAAGGTAACAACCTAACAAAACTTACCCCAGTAGATGTGCCAGCTATTAAATTAGATGGGTTTACTGTAGATAACAGCTATTTTACAGAAACAGATATTATTTCGCAGATACCGTTCAATTCGACATTTGCAGAGATTGTAGAGATGCATTTTTGTGTTGATAAGAAATCATGTGTGCATCTGGTTGTTGAAGGTCTATACAAACCAACGGATTCGAAATTATTAAGTAATCTGATATCTAGCACCAAAGAGTCTACAAATAATAATCAGAGATACACAGGTTTTATTCCTCATTCCGTATACTTTTCTAGTTTGGAAAACCTAGACAATGAGTTAATTTCAAAAGAAGTTAATATGCTTGTAGATATAATATAGTTATTTTATGATTGATTTTATACGAGTTATCGCGTTATCTCTTGTCGCAATCTTCATCGGTCACCAGTTATTTAAATATGTGAAATCAACATATTTAGACACAAATGCAACAAGAAATATGTTACGTGAATCAAAACAGATGTACGAGGAGATTGCACGTCATCTTAACAATAACAATAACAATAATAACAAACAAGTCGGTCCAAATAAAAAAGGGAATAATGTCAACTTTTGTGAAGAAGAAAATATTGTCACAGAAATACCAACTCGTCATGAAAATATGTCAAATATAACAAGCTTATCAGATCTTGGAATTATCTCTAACCCCGAAACATACGAATATGATACACACAATCATTCAAATATTGACAATATACAAATGCAAAGCGAGCTAACTAACTTTATAAATGAACTTTCTAATTAGATGTAGATATATGTAGATACACAATTAGTGCTTGTGGTTTAGAAACATTATTTGTACTAATATAGTGTCAATGTCGAACTATCAAAGTAATACGATTCATGCAGCAAAAGAGTTTGCAAAAAATGAATATCGTAAGAGGATAGAAATGTATAACTCAGATAATAGTATTCGTGCTGTGCAAAAACGATATGAGGCTATTTCAAAAATATGCACGAAAATCGATGAAACAACCGAGTGTTGTAAAATGAAGTGTGAAGATATGTCTTGTGAAGAAACAAACAGTCGACGTGTAAAATACTTGTCATCCGTTAGATGTGCACTTTCTAAGGCTATTCGAGTCGACGATATGGCATTTGTCATTGTGAGTTTTTTGACATGATATATCATTTGTCGTATATCGTAATCTACTTCAATATTGAATGTGATACATTAGTAAATTGATATAAACATATTGTGTGTTCATATAATACATCTTATACTAATAGAGAACCCAGTAGCCTTCTCTATTTGTTTCATCACACAAATGAACTCACATAAAGCAAACGCTGCAAACGAGAAGTTCCGAAATAATCCATACCGTATCGGAAAAAATAAGACAAATCGGATTGTTAGTGAGTTACAAGGAAAACGTTCAGTGAATACACATGAGTATCGAGTGCTGCATACTGATGATAAAAGCACCGAGTCAATCGTTCGATATTTCCCACAATTAAGTAACATATTTGAATCAAGGGGCGAACAAGTATGTTATAATGCAGATATAGCATTATTCATTCCAAAAGGACGCAGATGCTTGTTCTGGTTCACTATTTACGAAAATCAAAATATTTGTTATGTAATTGATTGCATGTATGTAAATAGTAATCTTACTGCAAAAATAAATAGAAACTCATACTTTGCGATTCAGTCAGGATTTGATACTACGCTGTGTCACGGTGCAGGAACAATCCTTCGCGGAACACATACACATATAAACAATAAGCCGATTGGAGCGATTGAGGACATGTATTATTATAAGGGAGTGAATATTCAATCACAATCCCTATTAGAAAGAATGAAACTTCTCAAAGATATATTTACTTATGAAATTGGACAGCAGCGATATTTTGAAAAACAATGTATTTTGGCAATGTGTGTTGTTGTAACTGGAAATACTGAACCAGCTGATATTATTCGCCAAGCAAATGCACTTCCATATCCAGTAAAGTTTGTGCAGTTCAGATACGATACGCGGCGCGAATGTCCAATAGTAAACATAGACCCTGAGACTTACAATAATTATATAATGACGCAAAATAGTAATCATTACAATCCAAATGCAAATGTATATTCACCTCCACCCCCACCTCCACCTCCACCTCCACCTCCACCGCCTCCATTGCTGCCGCCCGCACCATCAACTCTAAATGTAACTCGAAACAGTATTTATCCTTCTCGAAACATACGTAGTGAAAACAGACCGAACATAAACTATAATAACGACAACAATAATGTTTATCGTCAACATCAACCGCATAACCAATATCATGCGGCATCAGTAAACGAGTTAGTGTTTATTGTTACACCGTCATTACAAAATGACATTTATCTTCTTCATACATATTCTCAAACAGACCAGTCTCAATATAAGTTTCATGGTTATGCTGGGATTCAAAGCTATGATACCAGTGTAATGATGAATAGGTTATTTAGAAATATTAAAGAGAATGATAATCTTGATGCATTAGAGGAGAGTGACGACGACGATGAGTTTGAAAATACATCACCTGACAAGTATGTTGATTTAGATAAAAACTACAGAATGGTTTGTAAATACATGCAAAAAATAAATAAATGGGTGCCACTACGTATAGCAAATAATGGGCAACGCGTAGCCACTCAACAAGATACATATGGACTTGGAGCTAGCAAATCAATGTAATTTACTTCGCGGATATTAGAATTATTTGTACGTACACTGTATACACGTTGTAAAAGCATTTCCACTTATCATGTCTTGTTGTAAAGTATATGACCCGCAATATAGCCAATCTGAAATTAGCACATCATACACTATCTCCCCACTTGCAAATAACGCAAATATGACGATGGTAAATTACCCAGCCGTGAACTTTAGTGGAAATATGGGAAGTATTCAAATACCAACAACCACCCCATCAACTGCGTTTACTGGTGGTTCAGGAAAAAGCTGCAAAAATGTAAAAATAAAAAATGTTGACTTACTTTATAAGAAGCATAATATAATGACTCCACAAAAAGATATCCGTCTTGTAAAACGACAACTTATGGCACTTACCGAAGTGTCATTCCCACCATTTTCTCGTCGATATACTAAGAGCAGAAAGAACAGAAAGAGCAAGAATGGAAAGAAGAGCAAGAAGCCTACTCGTTCGGGTCGTTCTAGAAAAACTAAAAAAGCACGTAAAATGCGTGGCGGAAGCACTATTGGCTACTCTGTTGCAAGTTCTCCACTTGAACCTAACCAAAGTGCACTTGCCAATCCTGCTCCTTTCGCAGCGTATAAATCCGAAATAGTTGGAGGTTCGGCAAATTTGAACCCATCAGTTTACACTGGATACAAAACTACACCAAGTGCTTTCTAATTACATAACCATTTGGTTATCAGTTTTTGGAAAATTTGGGGGAAGATGTAACCTATGTAATTCAGCCCGTGTGAGTGCAATATTTTCAACTGAATACGCCTCGATTTCGTACCTATTATTTTCATAACCATACATAAATGTGTATAGACAATATTGCAAATAAAATCTACACAACCCGTCTCGTTCGATTTGGTTGACATGCATCATTTCGTGCTTGAATGTTGATGGTAATGTATCATGATAACTTGTTGATAACAGGATAAATGGGTATATCACTAAACCATCAAGTGACAATAATCGTGGTATCCACGAAGTATACAAAACTTTTATTTTGTTCATTATGCTTTTACATGACCGAATGTTTAAGTTTGCACAAAATGTAATAAAAAAATACAACCTTAACCCTAAGGTTATATTTTTTACATGGAACAGTTTCTATCTTTGTGACTATTTATTAGCAAATTTCAATACACACGGTAACAATAATGCATCTTGTTGAGAAGAATATCCGCCTCGAGATATTTCTCCCGTATCACAATCACTACTATAATCATCATCTTCATCTGCACTATCATTTTGGCATGGCCTATACTCTCCTCCCCCGACTATTCCAGAATTGGCGAGCAGATGATCTAGCATAGTTTGCGGGGTATCTTCTATACGTTTTGGTTGTATTTTTGTAGGGGATGTTTTTTTAGTGGCAGTTGCAGTTGACCATTGCGACGTATCTGACGTATATTTTGTGCTTGTTGTTTGAATAACGGTGTAATTATGCTTTTTGTAAAATGTGCGTCTCTTGTACCATTGACGAATGAATGGTTCATGTTGGTCAATAATATCTACCACAATTGGGTTGCTGTGACGCTGTCGCAATATACGCCCAATTGATTGTTCAATATCAGTCTTTGGGGTGGCCATGATAAGTGTTGTCAATGTTTTAATGTCTAACGCCTCGGATGCCATACTATACGTTGCAATAACAACTTGTTTTGTTTCACTCTCCTTAAGTGCGGCTTCCTTCATGCCGCCAACATAATACCCCACACTTGCAATGTTGCGTTCATCTATTGCGTTATACAAGTATGTTAGCAAACTTTTGTTGTGGGCTAGTATCATAATTTGCTGTGCACCATTCTCGCGAAACATATCTTCAACAACGCGTAATATAAACTCAGACCGCTTATTATAAGCACAGAGCTTAGAAATCATTGTGCTATAAACAATATCGCCTCTATAATTCGTAACAAGAGAGTTAAAGTCTTCATCATCTGACCTGTACTGAATCCCACGTACAATTACGTCATGTTCTTGGTCGCGGTCACCCTTATACACCACATCACCAAGGAACATCTTAAACACTTTAGTAGTTCCATCTTTGCGATTCATTGTTGCAGATAACCCCAACATATACCGAGTAACTAGTTTGAAAAGGGCACATGAGAAGACCTCACTAGAGATATGATGAACCTCGTCGATAATGGTTAGCCCAAAACTCGAAAATGTGTTGTCGGGGTAGTCTTTCATCGATAGAGATTGAAGCATGCCAATCACAATATCTTTGTTTTCAATATCAATGCATGTTCCTTGAACACGCCCCACTCGGGCGGTGGGAAGGAACTGATGAATGCGTTCTACCCACTGGTTAAGCAAGAACTCTTTATGAACAATCACAAGAGTCTTCACCTTGAGTTGAGAGCAGATATAAAGTGCCAATGTTGTTTTTCCGTATGCACATGGAAGCTCAAGAAGTCCTCCCCCGCCCATGGCACCACCACGTTGTACATGAGCAATGTACGTGTCTACTACTGGAACCTGATTGTCACGAAGTGTTCCTGCAAATGGAATATCAATATCGTCGCCCATCGATACTTTCATACGAGTTGCAATACCAAATCGCTGTTCTGCAAAGTACCTTGGCATATATAGTCGCGACGTGGATTCCCTATAAATCGGGAACTTCTTTACAGCGGCCACGGTCGAAAACCCCCCTTGTGTATTAGGTTTAGCTACAAGTTCGGTCTTCAAATTATTAATTTCTTCTGGAGTAAAATCACTTTTGTTTATAGAATAACCTTTTGTTCCAAGAACCGTTTCTTTTCCACACGACACCACCGCACATTTGGTGGCATTTTTTGTTTCAATAGATTTTAATTTATTTTTGGCAGCAGTGATACTAGATGAATGTGTTGTAGGGTTTGTAGATTTCAGTTTTTTTTCAGCGGATGTAGTTACGACTATCTTTTTTATTTCTGGCATGTCAACACAGGTGTCTGCCAGCACAAGTGAACTCTTTTTGACAACAAACTTGTCCATTATAAATGAATGATAAATATTGTTATGTATAGTGTATTTAGAAAGTCTTTATACATAAATCAATTTATCTCCAGCCAGATTCGACATACATACATATCTCAACGATTTATTCTCGAATTATAACATATAGAACATGTCTAGCGATAACTCTATAAAAGAGTACGGAAAAGATATCATTGTCGGTGGACTGATATTAATATATATTATAACCGACAGAAGTGTGCCTGCCTTAATTAACAATGCAAGCCTCAGCTTATATGGTCTCATTGCACTATGTATGTTGGTTATCGTTTCTTTCACATTTTTCCATCCAATGGTCGGGGTTTTAGCGATTGCACTTATTTTTAAACTTATTGTCAGCAATCGTAATAACCGCAGCAAGGTTGCATCTATTCCCGATATATCGAATACACCAGCAGACTTTCAGCCAGGGTCATTAGAACCACAGAATGTGCTTACAGATGACTTTAACGCTAGAATCGTATCTGCGCAAGCACCAATTACAGTTCAGTCAATTGATAATACATTAGAGCAGGAAATTATTGCAGATATGGTACCTCTTTCAACAACTAGTTTTTCATCTTCTCCTTCTTCTAATGTAAATAATAATATTCAGCCAATTCTACCAAAGTTTGATGGAAGCCCCCTCAACTAGTAGCTAACTAACTACATGATACAAAGTGAACACAAATCAAATACTGTAGTGTATTACACGACAATATTTCATGAGATATCATTCGTCGGCGAAACATTCTGTATTTATGAAAGATATTCGCGGATAAAATAGTTCATTCCATATATAATTAACATGACAATAATAACTAATGAAAACATTAAAATGATATAAAATACCCAATGCCATTGTGCAGTAATTCCAGTTTTGTCATACTTAACGGTTACTTGTTCTGTATCATCATCTACCCCCACAGGATGGCAATCAATATATATATCATCAGAACTTGTATTTGAACTCATATTTGCCAGCCCCTCGGTGGTTGGATTGCTCGACTTATTATATGTAGAGATGTTTATTTTTTTCCCGGGAAGCCGTATGATAGTAGGTATATCAGTGGCATTTATGTCAAATAACTTCTCCAACGATTTCATATCCTCTCCAAGGATTGCCTGAAATGTGTTTATCACAATAACCACGTCTTGTCTTTCAGAACTCTTGTCTACGATAGCCCCATCCGCCATGCTATATCCTTGATAATATTCGCCCTTATCTGGAAATAAGTCAAGCATATTCATATCAACCATCTGGGAAGCAGGGTCATCTTCGTTTGATTGATATTTAATAACCTCCTCTACTATACGATGAATTACCTCTGTCCCAGGAGTAATTTTTTCACCAGAGATGAATGGTATATAACACATAAGAGTCTGTCCCGTTTTATTATCTTTAAACTTGAGAGAAGCCATGCAGTCTGGAACCTGAGAATCAATGACCAAGTCGATATTCTTGTAAAAAGATAGCCTTACTGGACCATCCATCATAAAGTTTGTTTTATCATTAAATATAATATTTGTTGCTTCATTATCAGCTAGACCAATAACGTTTAATCTAAACTCCCCACCTTTTTCTGTTTTTGTCCAACGCACAGAAACTGTCTTAGACTTTTGGGAGCTTTTAATAACGTGCAGTTTACAATCAGTGCATAGTTTCCCACCGCTTTTTGTAATTTTTGTAATGGTTTCTTTATCTGACATGATAATCTTGCTATACTAACAATATACAAAAAAATAATATCACCATTATATAATAGTACATAACATGAAGTTATCTAAAGGTAAATTGTCTAAGATAAGGCAGACTATTTTTCAGACTAGAAAGAAGAGAATGAATGAAAAAAAATACATACGCGGGAATAAGACATTTAGAGATAGAAAAAATAAACAGGGCGGGCGACTTCATCGTCGTACGCTTCGCGGGGGTGTAGTAACAACACAAACTGATACAGATAAAAAAACAACTACTGATGCGGCTGCTGATATGATGGGTGATGCTCCGATTGTAAATACAAATACACCTGCCCCTATTGAACCAGTTGTCAATATCAACAGTACATCTACTGAACAACCCCAGACAACAGAACAATTGAGTGAAGATACTGATAAAGTAACAATGCCTTCACCTGATTCAGATGTCGACCCTGTTATTGAAGAACCTCCATCGGAAGTTAATAAAGTAGATGAACTCACAAATGATGATGTATCTGGCGACAATGATAACTCTGATTCTAGCTCGACTGAACTGCCTGCCGAAGTTGATAATGCTCCCGAATCATCGGGAGAACCCGTTGCCGAAGGTGCAATTGATAATGAAGACGACAAAAATAAGTCAATTGAAGAGAGAAAGGAAGAAGAAGGAAAAGAAGAGAAGCAGGAAGAGGAAAAAGAAGAGAGAAAAGAAGAAGAAGAAGGAAAAGAAGAGAAGCAGGAAGAGGGAAAAGGAGAACAGCAGGAAGAGGGAAAAGAACAGGATGCCCAAGCTGAAGATGACGACGAAGAAGACGAAGAAGATGACGACAAAGAAGATGAAGATAAAGACGAGAAAGACGAAGAAGACGAAGAAGATGACGACGAAGACGAAGATAGTGAAGAAGGTGATAGCGAATCAACTCGTTCTCCCGAAATTGGAAACTTTACATTTTCAGATTTTGCAGACCATATTGCACGTGCAGTTGTGCGTGAAATGGGAAGAGGAGAGTATCAAGAACCTATTCAAGCAAATACGGCAGCAAATGATAAGCTTGTTAATGGAGCGGTATCACTCACTGCATCTTCAACCGATGATGATGATAGTGATAAAAAAAAGAGTAAGAAGAATAATAAGAAGAAAAAGGGAGGCTCTGATGGTGTGCAATATGACATGGAAGAAACAGATGAAAACAATGTAGATATTCCGTCTTCTGATATAAATGCCTCCCCTGAAAATGTAGACATGTCAGATAGCAATAGTCTGAATCAACAAGCAGGAAATGCATCAGGCTCGTCGAAAAAACATCGAATGAAAACTCGAAAAGCAAGAAATGGAATGATGCAACACAAGTATTTCACTCGACGCGTGCATGAGCGGTAAACATTCAATCGTGTATTGAAACACCATATGGTAAACATTCATATGGTGTTACTTAATTATTTATTTACTTACTTACAAAATATCTAAAAGTGACGGGTTGATAACACAAAAATTACATGATAGGATAACTCGCCTGCAAAAGCATGCCACACTGTCCAGAACCATTGTTGTATTGCTTGCCGCGGCCGAGATAAATATATCCTGCATCACCCCATGTAGTTCCCCAGCTGTTCTTCACGCGATAGTAATCTTCTCCATCTTTGTTACCATAACCAACGACCAATACACCATGGTCAAGTGAAGTTCCACAATCACCAGTAAATACGCCAGACTTGTAAAGCTGGAAATCCTTCTGGTCCGCCTCAATAGCAATAGACACTGGCTGCACGTTAAGTGCGGCCATCATATCGTCATCAGACTTGACAGGAACATCAGCAAAAGAGTGAATCATACTATTTGCAACATTCACACAAGTTGTCTCACAAGTACCTGCACTCGTCGTGGTCCCCGAAGTGTAAGGATAATCAGACTCACTGCAGAGACCTCCGTTGTTCTTAATCCACGTAAATGCGTTGTCCATGAGGCCTCCATTGCATCCCATATCTTTTCCGCCATGCTGGCGGTTATCACAGCTCACCAGCTGCTGCTCAGAGAATGACTTCAGAGTACCATACTTCACAAAGTATGCACCTTCAAGTGCACCAGTAGTAGAAAATGACCAACAAGACCCACATTGTCCCTGATTCTTCACAGGGGTCACTGCACCACTATCAACCCAGTCGACAGAGCTGGCAACCTTAATCTCATTTAAATAAAGGGCTGGGCCACGCAGGTTCACTGTTCTGGCACCAGCAGTTGCGTCTAAACCCAAGTAGAGAGCGAACTCGGTTATGTCCATGCCAGAGAACTGATTATGGCCAAGAGTGTATGTCATATTCTTTGCATTAACCATGTCAATGTGTCTATCATTCTCCACCCAATTCTCAAAGGCTCTAAGTTCGCGTGCATTATTGATGAAATGAATCTCATGGCGAGTAACCCAGTCTCTAAATCTGGTTTGAAGTGTTCCTAATACAGTGGAAGAAGCGGCATTGACGCACATAAGCGAAGCAAGTAAAAAAACTTTGCTAAACATTCTAATATAACAGAAGATAGTGTTTCTTCTCTAAATCCAAACTATTATATAATTTACAAATGTAAGGGTTGCGGCTATAAATATGGAATATATTGCAACGCATCGTTCTCGTATACGGTGACGCGGAATGCTTGATTGTAGCCTTCTACAAATACTGTCTCTCCGTTACTTAATTCATCACAACCATACTCGTTCGTACAACTACGTCCATTCTTAATAACTGGAAGCTTTACACTGTTATTATTATCACTCATCGTGTAGTACTGCCACTTCTGTCGACTCGTATGCAGCTGTCGTCCCATAAGTGCTAGAATCTTATCGTTTCCCCCGACAGGGGTAAGAAGACCCACTTGCGAATAGTTTGCTCTTATCTGTCCAACGCTCGTTGACACATTGACTGCCATGCGACCTGGCGGCACATATGGATGCGAAATTGGCGTGCTCATAGCAGGAAGATTATTTGCCATATTTACTGGAGGAACATACGGGTTCATGAGAACGTCTTGGGGATTGGTAGTATATCCGTGCCCAGGCTTCATCAGCATGTCATAATGAGACGCGACTGGGTCGTCGAATACCGCTCGCCCAGGCAAGTTAAACATGTATGCGTTGTTATTAGTTGCACTTGATAATGCATTAGATTGCGTATATGCCGAAGTATATTCTCTCAATCGCGGATATCCAATATATACAACGATTCCTAAAACAACGAAGATGCTGAAGAGGGTGACGTTTTCGACACATATCACTCCTGGAGGACACTTCTTGGGCATGTGAATTCGCGATAGTATATGTTGTACGTATATATTACTCACATATAATATTGAAATCGGGTTGGTGGTGGTTCCCACTATGACATTTCTCTCTTTGTCAGATTTTACTTACTTCCACCCAAAGAAGAAGCTAATCCACCCATCATCTTCTGCATACCTTCAGCTCCACCCATGCTCTGCATCATTTCCTTTACTTGTCCCACCATGGGACCCATATTTGACATCAGCTTCATCATCTGCTGCTGCTGGTTAACCAAGCTCTGAGTATCCTTGGTAAGGCTCTGAATGCCGTCGGATCCGAGAATTTTATCGAGGTCATTGTATGCATCCTCAACAGTGGATGCGTAGTCAATACGGTTGTTTTTTTTATATCCTGTTGTCATTGACTCTTGTTTAGCCTCACTCTCAACGCACATATCATCTTTCCATTCGTGTCCCTTCTTCTTTTTACACGCTGCTTCGTCTACAGTAGATGAATCTGAAGCAGAGTTGTCTGTGGAGGTAGTGTCTTTACCTGATTTCTCTCCATCTTTGCCATCTTTGCCATCTTTGCTCTCAAAGTTTTCTACGTTATTCCCACCAGTGAACGACTCCTTTGCAACCTTGCACACCATGAAGCTGTTCGTAAGTGCAAGACTTCCGCCCAAAATAAGAATCATATTTTTGGTGAACATTGATGTCACAAATGCCGTTAATGCAAAAAACGCTACAGTATACGTGCAGTTTGACATCATATAACCAAATATATTGATGGACGTAAACACGACGGTTGCATATAACACAAACTTATTATGTAAGAGGCCGTTCATCATTTTCTGCATTTTCAAGGACGACATTGCAGTAGAAACTATATACTGTACTAATAAAATATTTTATCGTTCGATAAAACAATATTCTCGCACTCTAAAGTGTAATGCAAACAGAATACTTGTTCAAATACAATACAACACAATATAATACAATAAACCCACGCCAAAAAATCATATTGAAGAGTAATATCATCATCCACTACTTTTCAAAAAACTTATCTACACATTCTATCTTAACGCTTACGACTCTGTTTGGTTCCAATTGAAGAAGACGTGTTACGATTCGACTTCTTTCTACCTGAGCTCTTTGATTTCATTGACTTTTGTCTGTAAATAGCTACATATCCACCCTTTTTATTCTTAGTTATTCTATTACGGCGCGCGATGGCACGAACCTTGCGAGAACGGCGACGTCTTCCACCAGTCGAAAAACCTTGATTTGCCTTCTTTTCTGCAAGACGGCGTTTGCCCTCCTCCTCTAATGCAGCCCGTTCTTCTGGAACACTATCGAACACCCGCATCTCTTCTGGAGTTAACATGTTTTTCCATTCCGTTAGATATATGGGTCTAGATGGACCAGCAACCGCACGCCTAGATTCTTCTTGCTGTAGGCGCTGCAAATCTGGGCGGTTCTCTGGAACATCACGGTTCATTGCTTCAGCTACAGCCATATCTTCGGGGCTAAGTTGCTCCATCATAGGGGATGGTAGCTGCTCTTGCTGCTGAAACATATTGCTAAGAACTCCTTGTTCAAGTTCGTCTCTTGGTTGAGCACGGGATATCATGCGTTGTTCGCGGATTTGCTGCATCTGTGACGCGGGTGGTTGAGGCATATTTAAAATATCGTTTAGATCTAAGTTTACTTTTTGAAGAAGATTTCGAATGTTCTCAACCGTCTCTTGGTTGTACTTGTTTAGATTTTGCACTTCACCATCAGTATCATTAATCTCGCGATTCACCTGAGTAATGTCACCCAACAAGTCTTGAAGATCTACATTAATTTGGTCAAGTTTACCACGTTCGTCATTGATTTTCTGCTCTAATTCTCCCATTAGGCGGTCTTTTTCGCGAGATTCCTCGTCGCGAGTAACGATAAGTGCATTCACGCTGTTTAGATTTTCTTCGTTTTCGCGCAACTTTTGTTGCAAGTTATCACGCTCTTGTTTCACTCCTGTAAACTCATTATTTAGTCCATCCTTTTCTTTTCGGAGAGCCTCTAGTTCATCTTCCTTTGCCTTAAGAGCCGAATCAAGCTGGTTACTTCTGCCGACAAGCTCCTTGATACGTGCAATCTTATCATTTATTTGATTAATTTCATCAATAATAGATTGGTTCCCCTGCTCAGCGGCCTGACGCACCGCGCTATTCTTATCTCGTATGGCTTTGAGTCCTTGTTTTGCAAGTTCAAACTGTGCCTTTACGTCGGAAACACTCATACTGTTGGTTGTTCTATATACTAAGTAAATACAAATATTTTATTCAATGTCTACATACATTGATATGGGCTATACTTTTGATAACTCAAGAATCTAGTGATAGCGAGCCGTTCAATATTACACCCATATTAGTGTTATGATTTATATATCTTTCGGTGTAGAATCCTTCTTTTTTCTTTGTGCTCCGCTAAACTTAACATATTCATTTACATTACACGTTCTCTTTTTCATCGTTTGTTTGTGTTTATTACATTTATTCATTAGTTTTTGCTGTTTTATCGCTTCCTTTTTGGTTCTGGTAAAATTATTCGCCTTCATCATTTTGCGATTACTATTTCTATATTCAACGCATGGTTTATATTGTAAATCAGCTAAAAACTCGGAACATTCCACATTAAAATGTTTGTTCATTATTTGTAAAAACTCTTTTACAGTGTGTTTTACTTTGGTTTTTGTTCCGATGCCATCATAATAGATATATTCAACCATTCTACGTATAGTCTAGTCTACGTATACATGTATGCATAGAATAAATAATGTAATTGTAATATTTATGATGAGGTGTTTACAATATCATCTAATTCCTTCTTAATCTTTTGTAGCTCACTCAAAATCCATTCTTGTTGTATACGAGTTTCTTTTATTTTTTCGTCGTTTACTCCACCCTCTGTGACAATATCCTCCACATATTTGTTGATGTACTCTAATGCGTTAATCTGTTCTCTCTTCTGATTAACCAAAAACTCGTGATAGTTGTCGTAATCTCGTTTCACATCTGCCAAGAAACGATTTTGCTTCATTGAGTTTTTAAGAGCTGCTCGTTTTTGAAGAAGCATAAATCGCTTAGCGTAGAGTTGAGCCTCCATATCACCTAGAATTTTATCGCGCTTGGCTAAATCGATCTCCAAATCTTTGACGTTTGATAGATTCATGTAATGCAATATAATAAATATACTATACAATTAGTAAAGACTATTCTCTTTATCTATATACGAATTCGCACGTAATTTATTCAGAATGTTATACTAACTCGTTGCACGATTTCACAGTGTGTCATGACATATTGAAAACGCCCAAAACACAAGGCGAATGCTTTTGGTGAACAGAATAAATTGCCTTAACACGCGACCTAACCTTTTCGAAAATCGTGCGTCGGAGTACGCTTTAGCCGAGAAAAACGAGACGACTGGGGTCTTTGATATGGACGCGAACTTTTAACGGAGATATTATATTACGCTAATATATAGCAATTTAATATCTATATATCTGAACGAGAGATGGAACCTAACAACGATAATGAAAACCAGAACACTGATGTGGCGACGTATGAGGCTAATTCTCAGATTGGAACGAATCGTGCAAATAGAAAGGTCAGTATTGGAAGCTACTCTATTGATGCAACTGAAAACGATGGCACGCCTAATAAATGTCTCGCTCGACTTGTTCAAAGATGTATTGACTTACATTCCGAAATTACTAATAATATAAATCCAAGTCCAGTATTGTTTGTTAAGAACACCAATGCGAAACGCATTACGACAGATATGATACCCGTCCAAGATGCAGAAAACCTTGTATACGAACTAGAATCATTATCTCGTAGCTCACTAACAGAAATCCATCGTACAATGATAAGTAATATTGTTAACAAAGCACTTCAGGCCATTAAGTCTCGTAGTGCAAAAGAAAAGTTGGCCAAGCCAGACATGTTGTACATCGCAGAGCTCTGGTATACTCTACTCATCAAAAGTATGTCTGATGTTGCACAGTTTGGATCAACTATTCGAAATGCATATACACTAGTGCCTCGGCAATCTTTCTCTCTTAGTGGAGTAGTACCTCCATGTTTTTCTTATTTAAGCTCTGACCTTATTGCCGCCGCAGAAGCAACAACACTCGGACGCGAAGTTGAACATCCATATTTGATCTTGTCTTCTCGCAAGTCATCTTCAATAACACAGACTATCATTTTACAAAAGAGAGAAATCGCAGCAACCGCTATTTTTATGCAATGTTTATTTGATGAACAAGATAACCGATTTTTAGAAATCCTCCAAAATTATAATGGACAGGGGTTTTCGGAAGACGAAAATCGTATGAAAGGAGAAGTTATGCTCGGTGTATACAAACAACTAAACCTAATTGAAATATCCGTATCCGAACCAAATAAAGGAGTGATAGACAACTTTAAAAATACATTTATTAAATTAATCAGAGATAAGCAAGATTCGCTTGCGGGAAAATATAATATTGAGAATGGTTTTATGGAAAATATGCAAAAATGGGCAGATGATGCTGTCAATATTAAACACGCCAATGACAAGTTTGTAGGAGTTATTCGGGCAAATTACAAAAGACTTATTGACACATTTGTATCACAAGAGTATTTATATACTCACACATCTACATCTGAAGCAGGCGACATCGAAGAGAAAGCATATTCGTTTATAGGTATTATTGAAATATTTGAGCACATGATTATGAATGGCACAATTAATACAATGTTTACTATTCCCAGATGGATACATCAAATGGCAACTGATATTTTCTCAACAATGCACCCGATAGGGATAGACGCACTTGATGAAACGAAATTAGATAACTTATCTCTGGCAGAAATCATTGCTGCTACAGAGGATGCAGCATATGGCCATGACTATAAAATTGACGGAATTACTACTCTTGGAGAAGAATTTATGAATAAGGTCATTTTAAAGAGCGATAGAGTCAACCTTGAAGATGGTAGTGGTGTAGCGTTCACACCTTTAAATTATGTAAAAAATAGTTCCAATGAACAAAAACATTCACTTGAAAAAAGGTGTATAATTGATGTTCTAGAGAGAAATAGGTATGTTACAATCACGCAAGAAATCGACCATTATGTAGTCATGTTTAATTCTGAAAAGAACTTCTTAACGATTGATACTAATAGTCTTCCTTTGCATAACACGGTTACACAATGGAACATTGGGGTAACTCCCTATTATCCATATTCGAACACAGTTGAAAATACATTTCAGCTTGAAGATACACCCCCGCAAAATCCAGCCCCGCGAAAGATAACCCCTCGAAACATTTATATGTCAATTGATTTTTCAAGAGGAACCCCAAGTTTTTACGAACACATCATATCAATAAAAAATGCACTTCGCAAATACAGTAATGTTGCACAAAATACGTATGCATTTGATTTTATGTTGAGGGATAACCTTCACGACCTTCTCAACTCAATAGAGGCTGATACTGGGTTTAAAGAACTCATGGACGTAACCACACTTTTTGACGGAGCAGCCCCCGTTGGAGCGATTCCAGAATATTTTAGACAAGCGGACACTTCTGATTCTGATTCTAATACTCTTATTCCACATAAAAATGAAATTAGGTTAAATGACGAGACCACAATGTCCATAATTACAACAACAAATACAAACCAGAATGTGAGTGACTGGATTACGAGTCATACTACTCAACAAAGCTCGGTTATCAAGAATATATGCAACGCAATACTAGAACAACCCAATGTCACTCAGGATAAAGACATATTAACTAACCGAGACGAACATATTTATATGTACAACTTTGAACTTATGTTGGGCATGTTTTTTAACGCAAGATTCCGATATACCGATTTTCAGCGAAATTATGAAAGCATTGTCGAGGGAGTAAAAAGCGAAATAGATAGATTAAAGACATCGAATTACTCTTCCAATAAGAGAATCCGCAAACAAAGTGAAAGGGCGATAGAAGCATCGAGATCTGACCCAAATATAGCTATTACTACAATGAAAAACACTAGTATACAGATAATTGTTCCGCGGTTATCAAATATACAAGACACATCATTGAATGAGATACTAATTTCAGTGAGTAATTATGTTCCACAATCCGAGGGGGCAACTGACTATAAAAATAATATACATATCGCTGTCACAAATCTTTTCAAAGATATTTTAGATTACGAAAAAAATACTTCATCAAATAACACACAAGAAAGTATACAATTAGACTGTGCAATAAATGCATTCACTGGAGCACTCAATATGTCAACATCTAATGCAACCACTGGTGATTTTATCACTGGCGATACAGTCATTTCAAATGGCGCGATTAGCGATGATATACTTTCTATGGTCAAACAGGAGCAGCAGCGTATTCAAAAAGTAAATCAGGTTGTCAATATACAACCCAAATATAGTGCGAATATTGCAACTTTGACAGGTATTAATCGAACATGGTCTCCTGATGATAATAGAATGAGTGTGCTTCAGCTGAACCGACCTGCATGGAGTGAACAACGTCCGCGAGGTAATATTATGGGAGTTTTAACAGAAGGACAACAACAATCATGGATAGGAAACAATCTATTTCAAAATAACAACCAAGGTTTTGATGGGCAATATACAAACGATACACCTGCATCCGCAACAGGCCAATTATTGGACCTTGTTACGGGTACGCCAGATGGGTCAGAATCAGATGGAGCTAACAATTTTAAGACACCGACACAATCACAGAATCTTGATGTTGGTACTTCAGATGAGTCAGAATCAGATGAAGCACCCAATGATTTCCCACCAAAACGCCAAAGAACGGGGAGCAACACGGGGGGCGGTTCAAAAACCCGTCGCCGTCCGCTGCCTATTGTATTTCATCGTGCATCAAAAAAAAGACGCGAAGTATCGACCATATCCAACAACCCAACATCTAGAAAACAACACAAAAAGAAAGTTCATCGGGCCACGCGTAGACGCGAACACATGTAGAAATAAAAATTGATACTTAAAGATAATACTTTACATATCAATTATTGAGGTAGTTAGATAGATAGATAGATTGTACATCAAACAATGGCTACTACAGACACACGTAAAACACTAAAACCTGTGGAAGTAATCTCGCTAGCAGAGAAATGTCTATGGGGGGAGAGATGCTCTCAACTGAAACATCATAATAGTTTTGCAGTCAGGAACAGTTATTATCCCTATAATATGGACGAGTGGCGTGCGAAAGAAGCTGCGATTTGTAGAGAGTTCAACATTCGTATCGCCAACCTAAACGACGTTCGCAAATGGGTATGGCACACCCGTGCCGAACGCAAAAATATCACAACACAATCAGTTACAAAGAACTCAGTGGATTTTGAGGAAGAGGAGGAAGAGGACGAGTACGAGTACGAGGAAGAGGAAGAGGAAGAAGATGAAGAATATTATGAAAGCGAATACTCTTCCGAAGAAGATGAAGAATCGTCGGTGTCTAGCATGAGCAGTACAGATGATTCTGATAATGAACCAGAAGAGAAACATGAATGGCATTTCTATCTATTCCTCGATGCCGTTGTAAAAAGCCTTAGCGATATGTTAGATGTCTACGTTGCATAGATTTGTTGCATAACAAGTGAATCGGTGTATTACATTACATAATTATATGTGCGGCGGAGGTGTGGATATAGAAGTTATCGGTTGTAGAAGTCGTGGTATTGCAGTTCTCCACGATTCAATGCGTTCTCTCGCTGATACAACAAGAATATCATGTTGGTCAAAGGCGTAATCGGTTGTGAGTAGTCCATCAACCTTGTGTCGAAACACTCGTGTTCGAAATAGCGTCTCCGCATCTTGGAATGCCTCATCAATGTCACCTGTGCCTGCTCGGTGCATTTTGAATAGCATGCACCGGTCGAAATCGTATGCTGACAGAAGGTCGGCTTCGCGCACTATATTATATGCACGTTGATATTCCCCATGATAAGGAAATCCCGTCTCTTGCACCTTCGAATAGGACATCGTGTTGATTATGTTCATAATGACCGTTATTTCTAACGGTTCGATGTTTTCTCTCTTTAAGAACTTAATTATATCAGTATTTCCTTCTTCAATATCCATATATTTGTCATCGCACATGTCATGCAGCGCGGCTGCACTATAAATAATTCTTTCGTGGTCTTCAAGTTGTGGGTGCAATAACTTTTCGCTTTCATATATCTTTGACGCGTATTGCAGAACTTGTAGACTATGCGACATGTCATGAGTACTATCAATCCTGTGCTTGGCCGACGTAGTCATTATGAACCTAAAAACCTCCTTGAAAAATGATGACATTTGTGCCTATACTATACTATACGAGATTTCTCTAAATTACACACCTACTACTTCTTAAGCCACATCGTAACATTTTTGATAGCCGACACAATATGTGGCCTTGATATTTTAATGATAATCGCCTCTGTGATAACAAGTAATATTGCCATGGTTAATCCAACTGTGGTTATCATAATGTATCGTTCAAATGCATTATTATCATTTATTCCAAACCTTTCTAAGGTGGACTCGACCTTATTCTGGGCAATAACAATTGGGTTTCCAGGAAGCAAATAAGTCATTAGCAGACAGACGAATGCACCTGCCCATCCATATTCCCAGCTACGATTTTCGTATGTGTCTTTTGCAATAACGAATGTTACGCCAAGGAGTGCCATATAGTTGATAATTGTCACGTTTGCGAACCCGAATATCGTGAAGTTACTTGGGTTATACAAATATCTCCATATGTTCGCGAATGGTCCGCCGTCGTAGCCAAGGATGGTTGCAATGATATCAACATTGGGCATATATCCTAAAAGAATCTCATTCGGGACCTTATTCTTAATCATAATGTATGGAATTACCATCACGAATATGAGTATGTAAATAACTAGCCCAAGGAAATATTTTGGTATATTATGTTTATCTGGAAACTCGCGCGTAAGAGATAATATAGTTCGTTTTTTTTCAAGTTCAGCTATATCTTCGGTGCGACTAATTTTATTAACGTCGTCGTTTATTTTTTTCATATCTATTGAAGGTGTCTCATTTGTTGAGAGAACAACCTTGCCTATTGTGGTGTCGTATGGAGATGAAAATGGGTCCTCGTTAAATGATGACATTGTATAAGTTCTTATATATAATATATGCATATTTTATTGAGTAATACTTGTCAACAAATGTATAAAGAGATGTGTATATATATATATTATTGATGAGTGTGAAATTAGCATTTATATCTGGCATAACTGGACAAGATGGTTCATATCTTGCGGAGCTTTTACTTGAAAAAGGGTATAAAGTATATGGCATTATTCGAAGAACGTCATTTCTTTACAATAATACGCGATTAAAGACAATTGAACGAAGGGTAAATCTTGAATATGGAGATTTGACAGATGGGTCTTCGTTATCAAATTATTTCAACCGTATAGTTGCATCTAACTCTGATATGAGCGTGTTTGAAGTATATAATCTTGCTGCACAAAGTCATGTTCAAATTTCATTTGAAATACCAGAGTATACATCTCTGGTAGATGGGATTGGAACTCTTAAAATGCTTGAAGCATTGCGAACATTTTCTCCTGAAAAT
>OCVQ010000988.1_pt1 | contig 23388 bp, 11 predicted proteins | sample 1539061 | NCBI WGS metagenome assembly OCVQ01 (sample SAMEA3355526, study PRJEB22509) | marine metagenome | biome: marine; feature: river plume; material: water | place: USA | collected 2010-08-08 | depth 0.5 m | reverse complement strand
GAGTATCCTGAAGACCCTGATCTTATGCCCAAGTATATGTACACTCGTTCTGTTGTAGATCAAACACCTCAAGGCGAATCAGATAAGATGAACGTAATGATTAATATGTCATTTGGTGGGTTTGTCAATACATTAGACAGAATGAACAACGGCGGTTACTATCGTAAAGTATCAGAGATTGATTTACAGACAAGAACTATAAACCAATTCTCATATGATCACAAAGACGAATTTAAAGATTTCACCTGGCCCGACATGTCAAGCGATATTCAATTACGTAATACAGATGACATGATCGAAGAGCATCTAAATAAAGAGTTAGAAACCTTTGTAATAAAAGACTACGCTGAAGAGACTGGCAGTACTCCTTATGGTTTAAGACCTTCACCTTTCTACGGTGAGATATATAATAATAAACTAGCGATGATGAAAGAGTATAAAGACAGTAGAATTACTGCTACTATATTCGGTAATAATAATATTGTCGCTGGCACTATTATGGAAATAGATATACCTATGTTTAAACCTGCGTCTGAAGTTGATAAACGTTTATCTGGTTTTTATATAGTTGAAACAGTTGTTAATGAATTCATTGAAGATACTTTCTATCAGAACTTAACTTTGATTAAAGGTCCAATGTTAGTTGAGCGTAGAGAGAATGCGCAGGGAGATACGTAATGTTTGTTGAAGGTACAAGTTTAAACCCCTTTTGGTTCTTTGGTGTTGTTGTCGATAAAGACGATCCAACTAATAATGGTCGTGTGCGTGTAAGAACTCTGGGTATGCATCCAGAAGACCCTCGTATACCTGTCGAATTAAATGATAAAGAAGAATTAGATTACGTTGAAGATCAAGACTTGCCGTGGGCATGGGTCATCAATGGAACATTTGGTAAGATGCAGTGTATACCAGATGAAGGCGAATGGGTATTAGGCTTTTATGCTGATGGTAGAGATGCGCAACATCCTATGCTAGTCGGTTCAATCCCAGGCTCTAACACAGATACATTTGGGTTCGGAACTCAACCAGAAGAAGAAGCTTAAGATGTCAGGTAAACTCAGCAAAGATTATATTAACAGTTTTGGTAAACCACCTTTATCGCCATACTTGAGCGGTGAAACACCTACTGATACTGCGGCTGTTGCTCAAAGTGCTTCTGCACAATTGAATAGAGCGATCAAAGGTCCGTTAGACGAAACGTGGGCAGAGCCAGGAACTGTTACACCTTCTCGTAGTATGAACACTGTTGTCTTTCAGTCTAAGACTGGCGGTAACTCAGTTGTAGTAAACGATGAAGGTAGTGGTGAAGGCGGCTATATGCTTATCACACATAACTCTGGATCTGTTGTTCAAATCAATGCAAACGGAACTGTACTGATTAAGTCATTTGGCGACACGCATAATAATACAGAAGGCATTCATTATCAACACAGCAAAGGCGATACTAAAGTCAATGTTGGTGGTTCATGGGATGTACGTGTAGATCGTGGCGCTCACAACTTGTTTGTCAATGGTGATATCAATGTAGAGTGTGAGAACTATAACGTAACTGCACGTGGTAAGATTGTTATGAATGCAGGCGAGTCTATCGAAATGAAAGGCTCACGTTATAGTATGGAAGCGCATACTGATAACCTTGACTTGATTGCAAAGAACATTAAGATTGCTACTACTGAGTCCATGACTATTCTTTCTAAGAAAGACATCTATCTTGCGGCACAAGAACAATTGAGTTTGAAGTCAACGGGTATGACATACATGACTGCAAATTCTGACATTAATGTATTGACAACTGGTGAAGGTAATCTATATATTAAGACAGCAAAGAAAATGACAACCGCAGTTGGTGATGCATATTCATTAGGAGTTGTAGAGACGGCAGACATATCTATAGCGAAAGATACAGCGATTACAGTATCAGGTGGCACACTTGATATGAAGTCAAGCGGTGTTGCTAAACTAGATGGCTCTGAAGTAAGACTAGGCGAAGCTACAGATGCGGCAGTAGTCGATACTGAAGAAGCGGCAGAAGCACCAGAAGGAGCAAAGGCTGTTACAGTAACGCTTAGTGACCCACCTGCAAGACGACCATCTGATGCATCAAACGAAGGTATCAGTGCTGTACAACCTACGCCAGATGGTATTACATCTGATACTATAGATGATTCGGAGTAACTATGACTTGTAAACCAACAACTTTTGCTCAAATATATGCGGATGGTGCTATCAGGTCTGGTAGTTTAAGTGCAGAAGACGGTCTTCTTAACTTTACAGATTTGCTTTTACAACAAGCAAACCCAGCCGCTGGCTTTGATAGAGGCGCATTGCTATCATCTGCTGGTAACTTAACAAGAACTTTACGAAACATTGATATTGGAAATGGTGACTATCCGTTTCTCAATCAAAGATTTCAACAGTCTCCCATTCTATACACAGAAGTTGCAGATTTCTTACAGCAATCTAGTATTGACATTGATGACTTTGATGCAGATATCTTTCAGTTTCAAGAGTTCATAAAAGGTCCTGTCACACTGCCCGTCAGTCCATCAAATACTGCACTGGGTTCAGGTACTACAGGTATCAATAATATATTAAGTCAATTAGAATTCTATTATGCGCAAAACTTAGCTAACAGTATCTCTGCTGGCTTCTGCGGATCGTTTGGTAATGTCTTTGGTAAGATTAATCAACTGATTGCACTCATTCAACTTGGCGAGAGTTTGCTAGATAAATTGAAAAGTTTCGATCTAACATATTTGATCAAACAAATCAAGGAAAAACTTAAACTAGAAATCTTAAAAGAAATGCTCTTAAAGATTGTAGATAAAGTTAAAGATGCTATACTTGGTCAAATTGAAGGTGTTGTAACACAGTTTACTAACTTTGCTAATAACATTCAAAGCAACGTAGAACAAATCGGTCAAGCCATTCAGAAGAAGATGAATGACGTTAAAGCGTTTATGCAAGACTTTACATTAGACAAGTTGAAAGACAAGATCAAAGAGTTTATTGATAAGTCTGTTGCTCAGTTCGAAGACTTGACACCTGATGCTATTGCTCTTTTACTATTCCGCTTTTGTCAATTCAGTGAACTCATTCAAGGCTTTATGAAAAGCCCACTTGATGGTATCAAAACATTTGTTGCTGGAGTCATTGCGCAAGAAGCTATTCTTAAGAGCATGGGTTTAGAAGAAACATCTAAAGCAGTTCAAGCTGGCGCACCTCGCTTAAACGATACTGCACGTAGAAATGGTAGAAAAGTATTAAGAGACGCAAACAACCGAAAATCAACAGAACGAGATAAGTCTGGACCGCCACCACCTGCGCCAGATCCAGAGTTCTGGGCTACGAATACAGAGATCACATCAAAGCAAAGATCAGCAATTGCTGGTATGAGTGATAGTGGTCTACCCGGCTATGCTACATGGAACAGTGGTGTAATCAATATGCATTCACGTTTTTCTAATGTTACTGATTGTGTAGCAGGCGATGGTTGGAGACAAGTTAGAAATAAAGTATACGCAGGACTAATGCGTATGGGTGATAGACTAGAAACTGAGTTTAATATTAACTCAGCATATAGATCACCTCAATACAATGCTGAGTTAGCTAAAAATACTGGCGGAGTCGCTAAGAACTCTACACACAAGTCAGGACTAGCACTTGACGTAAACATGCGTGGAAAGTCAGACGATGAAGTACGAAACTTTATTCGTGTAGCAAGCCAAGAAGGCTTTGTCGGAATGAAAGTCTACTTCAGTGGTGGAGTTAACTTTATTCATATTGATATGCGAGACGGTGCAAACGTTTCATGGGGCGACAGTGGTAAGTTTCAATCATATATTAACGCACATAAGCGTGGTGACTTTACAAACGGACCTAAAGCTCCGCAAGCACCAACTGAAACACCAAGTCCTCATAGTGACCCGACTTCAGAAAAACCGAGCGGTAACAGAATTCAAGGCGCACCAGTACCAGATGACTTCCCGATAAGTGATAGTGATCTTTCTGCAGGTGATTCGTTTGTTGGTTATTCAACAGATCCAAAAACGGGTGAGTATAATGCGTATACAGTAACAAGACCATTCACAGACGATGATGGATTTACTGGTACTGAAACGGTTAGAATACCCATTGAATAAGTATAAATAAGAGAAAAGCAAGGTAAACGTATGGCACGAATTACACCGATTACAAAGAAGCAGGAATTGTATTCAGATTTTTTCATGAATCTGGATGAAAATCCTGTGTCACAAGACCTTGCGAGAAAGACAAATGAAGAAGCTGTAAAAGCTTCTATTAAAAATTTGTTGCTTACTGATAAGGGCGAAAGACCATATCAGCCTAATCTAGGATGTAATATACGTCAAATGCTATTTGATAATATGACACCCGATACTATCATTCTTATGAAAGAAGTAATCAAAGACACATTAGAGGCTTATGAACCAAGGGCAGACATCATCGGAATAGACGTAAGATCGTCTGTAGATGATAATCAAGTAAATATTGCTGTTGTATTTAAAGTCATAAATAGTTCAGAACCAGTCACACTGGTGACATCATTAACTAGGGTAAGATAATGGCAGACAATTTACCGTTCACAGAATTAGACTTTGGACAAATAAAAGCAAATCTAAAGACTTATTTGAAAGGTCAAGCACAGTTCAGAGACTATGACTTTGAAGGGTCTAACATGAATGTCTTACTAGACGTTCTTGCGGCTAACACGTTTCAGAATAACTTCTATCGCAACATGGCATTCTCAGAGATGTTCATGGATTCTGCTATCATGCGAGAAAACGTACAAAGCCATGCAAAAGAATTAGGTTACACACCTGGTTCACGTAAGAGTGCAAAAGCATTATTGAATATCACTTTAAATAACGTAACTGATAATCCAAACTTTGTAACAATCCCTAAAGGTACAAAGTTTAATGCACAGTGCGGAAATAAAACGTTTACATTCTCTACAGATCGAAATCATAGCGTCACAGCATTAAATGGTGTTTATTCAATTACAGACGTTCCAGTGTATGAAGGTAAAGTAGTAAGAGAGTTCTATACAGTAGGTAGCACAACAGATCCACTAGACTATATTATCAATAACGAAAACCTTGACATCGATAGTATTCGTGTTAATGTACGTGATAATGTAAATGCAGTGTCCAACAAAAAAGAATATATCAGAAAGACTTCTATATTTGGTGTACAATTAAATGATCGTGTATTCTACTTAGAGCCTTACTTCGATAATCTATATAAAATTGATTTTGGTCGCAATAAGTTTGGTGCTGAACCAGCAAGCGGTAATGTTATTGAAATCGAATATCGTGTAACAAAAGGTAGTGAAGCAAATGGCGCACGTAACTTCTCACCTATTAATAACGTAGCAGGCTTTCCTGCACAGGTCACAAACACATACACTGCGAAGTTCGGTGCTATGAGTGAGAGTGTAGAAGACATTAAGTTCTTCGCACCTAAATCTATTCAGACACAAGAACGTGCAGTAACTAGATCAGACTACGAAATTCTACTCAAGCAACAGTTCCCGTCTATTCAAGCAATCTCTGTATATGGTGGTGATGAACTAACGCCTCCACAATACGGTAAAGTGTTTATCTCTGTTGACGTTCTCGGTTCTATCGGAGCGGGCGACAGTGAGATTATTGCATTTAAAGAATTCATTCGTGAGAAAACACCACTGACTATCGATCCAGTATTTAAAGCGGCTGAGTTTATGTACATTGACATGAACTTACGTGTCAACTATAATCCTAACTTAACTACAAAGAACTCTGCTGACATATCGGCACTCGTAAAGACAGCTATTACTGATTACAGCGAAGCAAATCTTAATCAGTTTGGTATAGCATTACGACAGTCACGTATAGCAAATTACGTAGATGCAGTTGACGTTTCAATTCAGAGTTCAGAGATTTTGTCAAAGGCTATTATTGAGTATAAGCCAGCACTTAACGTTATAACAAACCCAGCGTTTGATTTTGTTAACGAACTTGATCGTCCATATGCATTAGACGAAACAGTAGGCTTTGCTAATTACGAGCCTGCGATCTCAAGTTCTACGTTCACAATGAACGGAACAGAAGTTATATTACAAGACGATGGTATAGGCAATATTCTAGCAGTAACATCTGCGGTCTCTACTAGACGTATCTTCCAGAGAAAAATTGGTACTGTAGATTACGCTACAGGTCAAGTTAAATTGTCTAAGTTTAAAGTAGATTCTTATTCTGGTAATAACGCAATTAAAATATATGCTAACACAGCAAACAAAGATATTAAATCACCTAAAGATAGAATTCTTATCATTAGACCACAAGATGTAACTATTAATGTAAGGTCCATCTAAACATGTCAACCGTAAGACCTTCGAGTAAACAAGTTCGTAAGAACATTTACACTGATATACCTCAGCAATTTCCTGGTATCTATCGGGAAGAGGGTCCTATCTTTGTTGATTTTGTTAAATCGTATTATGAATATATCGATACAAGACAAAACGATTTTAGAGATGCGTTTGCTATCAGAGATATCGATACCACGTTTGAGCGTTTTCTATTATACTTTAAAAAGAAGTATTTAAATGCATTACCTTTAAAGGGTCCAGACGATACTCGTTTTATTGTAAAACATATTCAAGACTTATATCGTAGAAAAGGTTCTAAAGAAAGTGTAGAACTATTATTTCAAATGTTCTTTGACAATGAGATCGAAGTATTCTATCCTAGCTATTACATTCTACGAGTTTCAGATTCAAAGTATGGGTCAACACGCTATCTTGAAATGGCACCTGTACTTACTATTGTAGATTATCCTATTCGCAAAGGCGATAGAATATCAGGCGATACTTCAAAGGCAGACGCTTTTGTTGATGAACTCGTTTTTCAGACTTTAGATGGTCTGATTGTACCTATTCTATATCTATCAAATTTAAATGGTGCATTTACTAGAGACGATAACTTGCGTGTGCGTGGCGCACGTAATGGTGTAGAAGTTGATCTATATCCAGGGCAAGATATCTTTGGATCGATCACTAGTGCGCCAATTGAAAGAACTAACCGATCAGCAGGCAACAAGCCAGGTGATAAAGTTATTATTAGGTCTAATAAATCAGGCATCAACGCAACTGCCGCAGTATCAGAGATATCTGAAGCAGAAACAGCAGTCATTGATTTTGATATCACAGATGGTGGATGGGGTTATTCAGTTGCAGTAATTGATAATGTTATTCAGACTTCTACAGGTACACTTGCGTTTCAATTGTTTCCAGGCACTTACGCTGATACATACACACCACAAGCTGATAGAAGCGGATTCCCAAAAGTTGGTGATTACTTTATCTCTGATGCTACGCTATCAGCAGGTACAGCAAGATTTAATTCGGGCGAATCTGGTTTATCGGGAGCTACAAACTTTGCGTATGGTCAAGTCGTAGGTATTGATCAAGATAATGATCTAGTATTCGTAAACTTTCCTTCTGCAAATTATAGCTTAATTACTACAGACAATACTTTATATTCAAAACCTTTGAATAACGCAGAACCTTTTAGATATGGGTTCGATGGTTACTTCTATGATAAAGGTTATCTTATTAGTGGTACAGACATTGCATCAGAGTTTTCTCTATTTGTCAATGGTGGATCCTTTGAACCTGGTCTTAATTTATTCTTTGAAGAAAACATCGATGGTAGAAAAAGATTTGACGTAACAGACACTGGCACAATTACTATCGCCGACTATAATGCTGTTAACGAATTCTTCAATGGAGAACTCACAGATCCAACTCAACGTAATTGGATTAGAGTAAATATAGAACAATACCTAATTGCTAATATCGATAAAATTGTTGGACTAAGAGGCGATCTTACTGGTTACTGGTCTGCAATTACAGCCGCAGAGTTTATAAACGATAGTGATCCACACGTGAATCCAGGCACAGCATATCCTAAAAGCGGATATATCACAGCGGTGTCACCGTTTAATAATACTGCTTCATATAGAATTGGTGAAATCGCTGATCCTGAGACAGTTAGTTTTATTCCTGATGTTATCGGTGACTTTGTAGATGTTCGATTAGATAGTATAAACTATGGCATGTCTGGAGATTTGTTTGAGACTTTAGATACTACACTTGCAGAAGCGTTTAAACCTGTTACATATAATATCGGCACTATCAAGAGTTTGATTATTACAAACAATGGTCAAGGTTATCAATCAGATGTTAAAAGTTTAATTACTCAAACTGAAGTTGCGAAGTATGACAAGCGTGACGTTGCTGTTATATTTGAGAATGCTACATTTAGTGGATACCAATCAGGTGATATATTTGAGCAAACAATTCAAGTTGAACAAACTCAAAGTGGTATACTAGAAGATTATAAAGTACGAGCAAGATTTCTAAGAAGAGATGGTGACATCTTCTACTTTAGACCAATCACGTTCTACCAGTTTGATAAGAAATTTCCAATTGAGTACAGAGGCCTAAGTTACAATGTACTCAGTGTAGCACGTGATGATTTATCACTACCTATTGGTCGTAATGCTGTTATTGACGGTGCGGCAGAGTTTGCACGTGGTCAAATCAAATCTCTTAATATCTTAACTACAGGCTTTAGATATGAAGACAATGAGTTAGTAGATATCATTGGTGATGAGAAACTATTAAAGACAACAGATTCAAATGGCGCAGTTGTAACTATTGATAATCCTAACTACGGTAAAACTGTAGCGACTTCACACTTAGAAGTTCTGGGTACAGGAACAACTGAAGCTGGTTGGCTGACAACTACATCGTTCTTAAATGACCCAACTAAAGTAATACCAGATAACTATTATTACCAAGAGTATTCATTCGATATTCGATCTATACTCGCACCCGAAACATATACAGAGATTGTTACTGATGTTGTTCAGCCAGCGGGCACAAAACAGTTCGGTTCATCTCTCATAAATACAACTAACTACGTAAACGTTGATCTAGATGCGTCTATGGAAATATATGACTTAAGCATTCAACCGCTTGCACAAGAGATTGCTAATACAAATGTTAGCACACTCGGAGCGGTAGTCGCTAACACTGTTGTTGGAGACTTAGTGGCTGTCATACAAACCCTAGATATAGATTCATCAAATACGATAACTCAAGATATTAATGACTAGCAAGGTACCAGAATGGCAAAAGTTGTAACAGAAAACTTTAAAGTAGAAACGACAAACGAACTGTATAACTCATTTCTAAATGAAAATGAGAATGCTGTTCAGTCTTTCAAAGAAAGTTTAGAAGCCTATAGTGCAATTAATAACACTGGTTATAAGTATTATTCTTATACTGTTGATAGCGGTCTAGGAACAACTTATGCTACGACAGCAAACATTCACAATATTGTTGTTGTTATCCATAATAACACTGTGCTAAATGCTAACAGTGTTCCTCCACAATACACATTTACTTCGACTACAGGTACAGTTGAGATTGCAGGTGGTGTAACATTAGTTGCAGGTGATGTCATTAAAATTTGGGGTTTGATTTCTACATTAACAGATACTACAGAGCAAGCTATTACTAGTATTGTTAGAGCAGAGATCAATGAGTTCCTACCAGAAAATAATTACTATGTCATGGGTTCTAGTATCGATAAGACGAATGATATTTTAAACTCCCAGTTTGAAAAAAGAGAATTCTTGCGCCGTGTTATTTTTGCAAAGAAAATCGATGTTTCAAATATTAAGTATATGTTTAATAGAATACCTTGGGCTGAAAATACTGTCTATGATGCGTTTGATGATATCGAAGACATTGAAACTCTTAATATGTTTGTAACTGTTCCAGATGGCGAACAGAACGAAGGTCCATATAAAGTATTCAAATGTATATCAAATAATAATGGTGCGCCGTCTATAGCTAAACCTTCTGTTAACAGTGTTGACCCTAATATCGTAGCAACATCATCCGATGGCTATATTTGGAAATACATGTTTAACATACCTGTTTCTGAATATGCAGAATACTCAACACAAGCGTCTCTTCCATATGTCGAAGACGTTAGAGTTACAGGTACTACTAAAGAAGATATCTCTAATATAGTTATTCAAAATACTGTATCTGGATTGTTCTCTGGTTATCTACCTGGTATATTGAAGTTGCAAAGTATTCAAGACGCACCTGGCGATAATAGATACACATTAGAGTTTACAACAAACGAGTCTGCTCCACGATCAGGAAACGGTGCTTATGTAGGAATGTACGTTCGCTTTACCGAAGATGGCGCAGTGTACGACATATTAGATAGTAGTACTCCTAATGCGCTATCAACAAATAAGACATTGCGCATTACTGTTGAGAGTGCTACCGCTTTATCTTATTCTGCTCAAGTTTCAAATGCAAATATTGTACCTAAGATTTCTATTACACCTACTAACGATGTAGCGACTGGAACTAACGCAATAGCATGGGGTTCACTAGACGCAAACGGAACATTAAATGGTATTAATTTTAATGAAAGAGGTAATAGTTACAAGTACGCTACAGCTAGTATATCTTTACCACTGCCATTACAACAGACTTATCCAGACCCTAGTTTAGCGGCTTCTTTACGTGTTATTCTATCACCAACAGGTGGTCACGGTAAAGACCCTATTTCAGAATTGTTTATGAGTCGATTAGCATTCATCACAAACTTCTTTACAGATAGTGGTTCAGTAATTCCAGACAGTGGTACATATACTAAAGTTGGTTTAGTTAAAGATCCAACATTTTCTGATGCTACGTTCCCGACCACAATGGATAACAGACTTAAAATTAAGATTACAGGTTCAACTGCGCCAAACGTTAATGTTGGGCAATACTTAGTTGAACAACAAGCAACGCAAATGATACATGCTAGAGTGCATGAAGTAAAACAAGAAAATAGTGTTTGGTACATATATTGTGTCGATTACACTGGTGATTTTAACTCTACGTTTACTTTGGGTGCAACTTTAAGCGCAAAAGATACATTAGTTGGCTTAACCACTGAAACTGTGACTATAAATAGTTCTAGTGGTTCAATCACTTATGGTACTTACGTCCCCTTTAGTGGTGAACTTTTACACTTTGTAGACTTCGCCGCTATTAGTAGAGACGCAGACAGAAAAGAAAAAATTAAATTCGTATTTGACTTCTAGGAAAGACTTATAAATGGGCATTAATACAGACTTAAACATTGATCCGTATTTCGATGATTTTGATCAGACAAAACAATTTAGTCGTGTTTTGTTTCGTCCTGCACGTGCCGTTCAAGCACGTGAATTGACGCAACTACAAACGATCTTACAAAATCAAGTAGAACGTTTCGGTTCAAATGTTTACAAAGAAGGCACCATTATAAGTGGTGTTAATATTTCAAACAGACCTGACATCTACTATGTTAAAATCACGGATTCTGGTATCACAGATCCTAATGTATATTCACAGACATATACAGATGACGGCGTAGCTAGAAACTTTCAACTAGAAGGCGCAGGCTCTGGTCTGATTGCTGATATTATTATAGGCGAAAATGGTTTTGAGACACGTGCCCCAAATCTCAAAACTTTCTATATCGTTTATAAGAATACTACGACTTCAGGTACGACAGAGATCAAGCGATTTAACCAAGGTGAAACTCTAAAGCTAATTGACCCTGATGGTAATGAAGTTCCAACAAACGGAATAACAGTTGCTACAGTTTCAAATCATGCTGGCAGTTCATATGGTATGCAGATCGATGAAGGTATCATCTTTCAAAAAGGTCACTTCATATTTGTAGAAGAACAGTTCGTAATTATTTCTAAGTATGATAATATTCCAGATGACGTTTCAGTCGGCTTTAGCGTAGAAGAAAGTATTGTAGAGTACGGAGCAGACTTAAGTTTGCTTGACAACGCACAAGGCTTTAACAATGTTAATGCACCTGGTGCAGACAGACTAAAACTACGTCCAGTTCTTACTGCGGTTGCATCAGGATCAGAACCAGAAGAATTCTTTGCAATAGCTAGATTTGAATCTGGTAGTCAAATTTCACTAAGAGATGTTACAGCATTTAACGTTGTTGCAGAGGCAATGGCACGTAGAACATACGAAGAAAGTGGTAACTACACTATTCGTGGCTTAGACGTTAGCTTACAGATCCCAACACCTTCAATAGACGCTGATGAGAATCCAATTGCATATGCAGTCATAAGCCCAGGTAAGGCTTACGCATTTGGACATGAAGTCATCAACATGTCTCCTAGAAAATTACGTATTCCTTTCGAAAGCGAAACTACTACTAAGCTACAGCAAGCGATTACTTCTTCTTATGGTCAATACTTTGTTGTCGATACAGATCAAAACGATATTGTTAACTCATTTACGTTAGGCGCACAAGCTGATCTATTTGCTACAAACGGATCTACTAAGATTGGTACATGTTTTGTTAGAAGCGTTTCGCCTGGTAGAATTTACGTATTTGGTATAGAGAAGCTTGCTGGACAAGAAACTTCTTCTATTTTCTTTGTTGGTGACACGCCAATTACTCAAGTAGGTGGCGTACCTATTCCTGTTAGAGGCACACGTAATAGTGCATTAATCTTTAATGGTGGTAACCCAACTACGAAATCAATTCAAAACGTTTTGTTCACTAAGAGAATGAAGCAAATTATCACTTCAACTAATATTAATACATCAACTAACGTTGTAGTTATTCCTAATACTTCTCAGTACACACCAAAGACATCTAACGTTGTACTTGTAACAAATACAAATCGTGCAGTAGCGATTACTAATACTACCACTACTAACGGCGACATCTCGTTAACATATAACGATGCAAATGGCGATCCAGCCTTTGTTTACTTTGATGCAATCTTCTCTGGTACAAACGCAGACACTATTCAGCAAATGACAGTATACGTTAAGACTACTGTATCTGCTGGCGTTGCTAACTTAGGACTTCCTAATGTTGTTAAAATCGAGAGTGTCATAAACCAAGCTAGTGATGGTACAGGCACAGAAGATGTGACTGGTCGATTTACATTAAACGGTGGACAGAAAGACGGATACTACGATAAGTCTAGTATGTCAATCAAGCGTGGCGCAACAGCGGTCCAAGCTAGTGATATCTTACTAGTTAAAATGATCGTATTCCGTAGAATTTCAAACGTAGTCAACGGATATCTTGACGCAAGCAGTTATGCAAACGTAGACGCCAACTTAATTAGAAACTATTCGTCTAACGAAGGTAGAGTGTATAGCTTGCTAGGGTCTATTGACTTTAGACCATATGCTGGCTTTCAAGGCTCATATGCTATTTCTGCTCAAGGCGCAGAAAACATTGGTGCTAGAACAGCATTAAACTTTAGTGACTTCATTCCTATCTCTGACGGTGGCACAATCATCGCAGACTTTGAATACTACCTACCTAGATTTGATGCTATCGCAATCGATGATCTAGGAGAGTTTGTAATAATCAAGGGCAATGGATCTGAAAATCCAAGACTTCCTAACTTAACAGATGTATTTACTCTAGGCGAATTATATGTCCCTGGAGTACCAACTGCAATTACTGGCGATAATGCAATGAGGCTCAAGTCTCGTTCAACTCGCAACTATACAATGCGTGATATTGAGCAAATCGACAAAAAAGTTGATAGACTTACAGAAGCAGTCTCGTTATCATTGTTAGAATCTGAAGCTGAAAGTTTAACGATCACAGATGCCAATGGTGATAATCGATTTAAGAATGGTATTCTTGTAGATAACTTCAAGTCTCTGCTAGTCGCAGATATGATAGATACAGATTTTAAAGCAAGTATTGAGCAAAGCTATCGTATCGCTACACCTTCAATACAGCAATTCCCGATTGACTTAGAAGTAAGTGGCAATTCAAATGTGACTAACTATGCCGATATCTCGCTTCTTTCTGATGACGGTAACAAAGTAAAAGTAATCGATCAGAAGTTTGCAACAGATTATCGTAATGCTGTATCTAACTTTTACAACTACAAAGGTAAGATGCAACTGTACCCAGAATTTGATTCTGGTTATGATGTTATTAACAACCCAGCGGTTAATATTGGTATTGACATTGCAACACCAATTTTAGATTTAGTAGAAAACTTACAAGAGTTTGTACCATTAACTCGTTCAAGTTCTTCGTCTTCAACTAGTAGTAATACTACTAATGGTGGCGGCGGTAGAACTATTTCTACAACTACATCTATTACAACTGTAACAGAAAGCCTTGTAAGTGAAGTTACAGAAAGCACTGCATCAGTAGGAGAGTTTGTAACAGATATTAACTTTAGACCTTATTTACAAAGACGCTTAGTGCAAATTTACGTAACAGGACTAAGAGCTAATACAGTTCATCACTTATTCTTTGACGAAGAAAATGTAGATCGTCTTGTACGACCTGGCGCATTGATTTCGAATTCGACTACACGTGGTACTGCCACGGGTGTAACTGCTAGACAAGTGTATCCAGTAGGAACTTACACTGACAATATTAGAACAGATGGTTCTGGTGTATTAGCCGCAGTCTTCGAAATTCCAGAAAGCACTTATTTCGTAGGTGAACATGAAGTTAGAGTTGCAGACGTAGACCAGTATTCAAGTATATCTTCTGGTGGTACATCACGTGCAAAAGGTGCATATCGAGGATACAACTTCGATGTGGGTAAAACTGAGTTGACAACAACAACTAGAACACCATCATTTGATGTTGATGAAACTGTTACTACAACTCATAACACAACATCTCGCTTTATACCTAACCCGAGACCTGACCCTAATCCTGGCGAAGAAGGATGGGAGTCATGTTTCGTAGCAGGCACAATCGTTTCTCTAGCAGATGGTGCGAAGAAGAAGATTGAAGAAGTTGAAATCTGTGAAAAGCTTATCGGTCAAGACGGCTCAATCAACACTGTGCTTGAATTTGATCACCCACCACTAAATGGTCGTGATCTTGTAGGTATCAATGAAAGCGGTCCTTTCTGTACACCAGAGCATCCAGTCTTTACTAAAGATGGTTGGAAAGCCCCACGTATGAATGACACACTAGTTGCTTATCCACACCTTGAGTCAATCATGGTTGGAGACTTAGCAGTCGGTGATGAAATCCTTACAGAGCAAGGTGATTACATAACAGTTGAAACTATTGAATGGCATACAGATGAGAAAGAGCAACAAGTCTTTAACTTTATCTTAGATGGCAACAATACATATTTTGCTGATGGATTACTAGTCCATAACCGTGACCCGCTCTCACAGACGTTCTTTGTGAAGCGTGGCATGGCTAGAGGCGCAACATCAATCTTTATACGAGATGTCGATCTCTTCTTCAAAGCAAGAGCAAATGGGCAAAGTAGTATGGCTGATGTCACAACAAACGGTGTGACTATTGAGATGCGTGAAGTTATCAACGGCTATCCAGCAGAAGCAGTTCTACCATTTGGTAAGAAGCATCTTAAGCCAAGCGAAGTTAGTCTATCAGACGATGCTTCTGTTGCAACTAACATTATCTTCGATAACCCGTTAAGATTAAATGTTGAAAAAGAATATGCGATTGTCGTAGCACCTGATGCATTAGATCCAAACTATCTAGTCTTTACATCTAAAGTAGGTGGAACAGACTTGCAGAGTGGATTGTCTGTAACACACGATTGGGGTGACGGCGTACTCTTTACTTCAACAAACAACAAAGCATGGAAGTCTTACCAAGATGAAGACGTTAAGTTCAAGTTAAATAGACTTGAGTTTGCTGGATCATCTGGATCAGTAGACTTTGTTCCTAAGAAAATGGAATTCTTATCACTATCTGGATTAGCTAATACATTCTCTATTGATGAGCTAGTTTATACTACAAAGAGTAATGTCACATATCCAGTAACTTGGACAGGATACAACTTGCTTGCTGGAACTGTAGCACCAACTACAGGATATACAGATAATATTCAAACAGCACAAACTATTACAATACCTCAGACTACAGTTAACTTCTCTCAAGGAGACTACGTTTTAATTACTCAAGGCGCTCATAAGCACCTAGCAAAAGTACTTACCTTGACAGAAACGAATGCTAGTACGGTGATTATTCTTGACACCCCACCTTCAGCATTCTTAGATGCCGCATCTACTGCATTAGCATCTATTCAATTAGCTGTCGCTGGTAAAGTTTCACATTGGGATAGACGTAATCCAAACGTTATACACTTAAAAGAATCTTCTGCTTCGGTAACTAAACATTTCGTAGCGACTGATGTGATTTACGGTACAGAGGGTACTGGTACTGCAACAGTTGTAAGTGTAGATGATATTTCACTATCTTACTTCCAACCAATGATTTATCAGAGTAACACATCCAGAACGTTCACATCGTTTAAACTTAAAAATGATGATAGCGAAGGTACATATCGTGCTATACCAAGCAATGATGCAACGTATCTAACAAATGGTGTGAAGAAGATTAATTCTACATCTAACATTGTAAATGCTGACCCAAATACTGCTGAAGCGCAATCATTTGTAGTTAAAGTCGGACTAAACAATGGTGGCTATACAACTTCATCACCTATTATCGATGATGATCTCTCTACAGTAAATGCTTATCAGTATAAGATTGCAAATGTCGCTAACGACTCCTCTTCTTATGTGTCTAAAAAGGTTATACTAGAAGATGAAATCGATGCAGTCGGTCTGAAAGTTATTCTATCTGCATATAGACCACCAGGTACTATGATTGACGTTCAAGCGAAGTTTGTGTATCCTGAAGATATGGATTCTGATAGTGGTTGGATATCACTAGATCAAGCATCTGGCGGTGACATACTATTCTCAAATGCTTCTAATATCAGAGACTATCGTGAGTTTGAATATGACTTGAATGAAACTACATATGACATTAAGTACACTTCATTCCAAGTCAGAATTATTATGAGACACGCAACAGGCGATGAGATGATTGCGCAGGGACTATCTGGTATTACGCCAGACGTACACATCTTTGCTCACGTAAACGACTATAGAGCGATTGCACTAACATGACACAGAAATATGTAAGACAAGACAAAGCGATTGTGAATGCTGATCTAAGAGCTTATCAGGCAGCCAAAAAAAGGCGAGAGCGTGATAAGTACATAGACGGCTTAGAGCAAAGAATAAATAGACTAGAAGAGGCATTTATTCACCTAGAGAAAACTCTACATATTTGTAAAAGAGAAGAACAGCTATGAGCGTAACTTTAACACCCATTGTTAATACTAACACATTCGGAGTTTGGAAAGACCGAACAAACGAACTCATCTCCGCTGTAGCTGACACTGCTAGTTTAGGCGGAACGATTACTGATAACCCTAGTGCTTCACTATGGATTAATGGTGATATCATTTCAACTGCAAATGTTGTTTCTGATGTAATCAATCCGTACAACACTGCACTAGGCTTTAATCTTGTTACTATCAACGGCGAAACTAGACTTGAAGGCGATTCATATGTTGACGGTGAACTAACTATCGGTAATGATGGCACAGGAAACACTACACTCACATTTGCTGATAGCAATGAAGCTGATAGCTGGATCATCACCGCAGATCATGCAAACCGATTTAGTATTACAAATGCAGATGGTTCAAAAGCACTTACCATCAACGAAAACACTAATGTTATTACAGCAACAGGTCTAACACTTGATGCAAGTATTCTTCCAACGTCTGGTGCGTTTCCTAACGGACTAACAGCCGATCTGATTGGTGATGTTAAAGCTGATGATGGTACAATCGTTCTACAAAATGGTACTGACGGAACAGACGCTACATTCACTGGTACAGCATCGGTTGCAGGTATCGTTAATAGTTTAAATGACGTTAACGGCGCTATACAATTTGACAGTGATGATATCAGCGAAGGAACTACTAACAAATTTGCTACAAATACTAATATTCGTGCGGCATTTGGCTTTACTGATAATAGTATCTCTCTGGCTTCTGATGGTGAAATATCGCTTATTCAACAGATTACAACAACATCAAATCCTCAATTTGCTAATTTGACTGTAACACAGTGTAGACTTTCTGGTGGCACAGGTACAGCAGGAAATACATACTTACAAGGCTCTTTAGATGGAGTCGAAGGGCAGATGGATATATATGCAGATGGTGTGAATTCTGCAAGTCATAAAAAAGATGGTCATATATTCTACGGTCCTGTTGAGATCGAAGATGTTGTCGCAGGCGGAGCATGTAGACTAGATGTTAAAGGACCTATTCGATCAGACGATGATATTACAGCGTTTCATAGTTTCTCCGATATCAACCTAAAAGAAAATATTCAAACAATTGATAATGCATTAAACAAAGTGGATTCTATTAACGGATACACTTTCAACTATAAAACAAAACCAGATACAAGAATTTCAGGTGTCATTGCGCAAGAGATGCAAGCAGTTCTGCCAGAAGTAGTGTACGATGTTGACGATAGTTTAGCAGTAAGATATGAAGGCATTGTTCCACTACTTATCGAAGCCATTAAAGAATTAAAGGCTGAAGTTGAAGAATTAAAAAACAAAAAATGCTCTTGCAACGATTGTTAATAAATAAGATAAAGATTAACCTATAAAGGCAAAGAAATGGCAGTAAAGTTTATCGACCTATCCGAGTTAACGACACCAGCAAATGGTGATCTGTTTGTCTTGCGTGATAGTGATTTAGGTACAACTAAACACATCACATGGAACAACATTCAGCTAAACATTTTAAGTGAAGCTTCGTTAACAGCTAGAGGTCAAACCCTTGTTAATGTTTTAAATGCACATGATAATGGGCTTAATACGCCTAACAATCTAAGTGCTACGAAACTATGGTACAATCTTGCGTATCGTGCAGGTGACTATTACCTAGACTGGAATAATCAGCTAAACCGACCAGCATTCTTTGATCCACTAGCTACTCAAGATAAACTGAAGTTATCTGACTTAGATAACGATACAGGATTTATGAGATGGGATGCTAATAATGGTACTCCAAGAATCATTTATCAAAACACTGTTGCTGGTACTAATGCACGTATCATCACAACAACTGATCTGGGTGAAGGTACCAATTTATACTTTACAAATGCCAGAACAGATGCTAGAATTACAGAAAGATTTCCAACAGAACTTTCTCGCTATACTGCGACATTCGATCAAGGTAATACTTCAGATAGTCTCTCTGGAACAACTGGTCTATTCTTAGCTAGTGGTGATGACACTGTACAGCAAGAACAAGCAAATGTTGTTAGAATTGGCGATATCACATTAAGCGGTAACTACAATATAGGTCAAAGACTTAGAATTTACGGTGCAAGTTTACAGGACTCATCTACTATTCTAGCCGCTGAAAGACAGATTTCTTCTTTCTCATTAACAGCGCAAGGTCTTACTACAACTGGAACACTTGCTACATTCTCATATAAAATTGCAGAATTTAACGATATTACAGGTGAGATTGCACAGTCACTAGATGCAGTCACTATCGGTATTGAAATCGAAGAGGGTGAAACTAATGATCACTTGCTATCAAGCTTTGTAGGAAACAAGTTTGCGCCTGATAAGTTTATTAGCTTATCTCTAGGTCAAACACCTACTGCTGGAACATCTATCGCAATCTACAGACAGTTACCAACACAAACAGATCATCATCTGGTTGCAGTTCTGGGCTACAAAGATATTAGCGAAAACAATGGTTGGAATGATTACTATAATCTAGACTTCCAATCTTGGCACGATGACGATGTAAACGCACCTGGTGAAAGTGATCAAAGTAGAGATAGAAACACAAATCAATATACTAAAGCAATTCACTTCCCATTGATAGCACCAGTTGCACCTCTAAGAGGATGGGTTGATACGTACATTAGAGCTAAGAGCGTTACTACTACTCATATTGATCTTACGTTAGGTGACGTTGGTTCATATCTTTGGGTAAACTCAAACAGAACAGTAGATATCTGTCACAACGACACTGCAAATATTCAAGACGCAATAACTGCAAACGCAAACGTTGGTAGAAAAGCTATTGACTTAAATGCTAAAACTTATATTATGAGTAGTATCAATGTACCAAATAACTTCGGTATTAACGGTACACCATTTATTACTAAGTTAAAGAAATTACCTTGGTCAGGTGGCGGATCAACTCCAGCTACAACAATGATTGCATCAGCGTCATCGACAAATGCTACAAACATAACAATATCAGGTGTTGATCTTGATGGAGATGCTTCTAATCAATTCTTAGTTGCAGATGCTACAGCGAATGGTAACTCTACAGCAAACTATGCAGTAAACTTTGGTAGAGGCGCAATTGCACCGCTATTCGATAAAGTACGAATTACAAATGTCATCGGTGGCGGTATCTATGCAACAGACTCAAAAGAGTTCAGATTTACAAATGGGGAAATTCGAAACAGCGGTAACACTGATAGGTATGACTACAGCCCTCTTATTGCTGATACTGGTAAAAATACTATTATCACATCTAACACGATTAAAAACTTTACTGATTACATCGATGTCTCGGTAACAGATAGAGGCGTTATTACAAATAACATTATTGAGAATGTTGGTTCTGGTCTGTTTATTTACGGATCGAAGTTTATTCTATCTTCTCCAAATGTTTTGATTGGACCAGCAGACGAATTCTTACCTACACCAGACATTCTAAACTCAGAATACGATTCAATTAGTCTTTACACTAAAGACGGATATGTTATAGGTGGTGGATCGCAAGATGTAGCATCACCAGTTTATGTCTATCAAGAAAATGGTGTAGCTTATAATTTAACTCAGACAGACGGTCAAGATGATAACGGCAACGGTGGTGTTTCTAATCTATTATTCGATACATTCCTTATCGCTAAAGATACTGTTAGTGGCGAAGAATACTTCTGGAACTTCCCAACGAAGACTTCTGGATCAGACAGTGGAAACCCTGTTGATAAGCCTGTACTAAGCCCAGTAGGCGGTCTACTACTAACTGAAGGTAAGTACCAATTTAACATCAACTCCGCAGACGTTGTACGTTTACATCAGCTTAATGGTGACTTGACTGTTAAATACTTACGCAGTAGCACTGAATTGGGTTATACAGATGATGCTAGCCCAGGAAATGCAAATCCAGAACATGTAGGCGTTGCGTACTCAGTAAGCTATGAGCATGAAGTACGAGCAGGTGTAATCCCATCGTCTTCAGTAGCAGATGCCGCTTTCTCTGGTGTACGTGACCCAGCTTCAACTACAGGCTCAGGTGTTAATCTAGTGTATGATACAGGAGTCGTAGATGTCTCTGGATCTACACAAGAAGTATCTGGCGCAAACTACGCCCTCAAAGTATATAACATGAAGTACCTATCAATAGGATCTAAAGTGAAGATGGCACCTCAACACGACGGCTTCCAACCAGTTGGTAACACATCCAGCGGAATCGGAGACGTTACATACGTAAGTAATACCTTTGTTGACGGAGATGATACATACAATTATATTAAAATTAACTTCCCAGGCACCACAGGATTCAGAATCGGTGATGGCGGCTATATAAATATAATTGACAAATTTGTGTTGGCACAAGGAAGGATACTCTAAGATATGCCTAGTATAGCTAATAATATAAACAACAACTCCTCAGTAGTAAACGTAGGTCGAACTACACCAGTGAGTCCAGGTCAACAGCCAGCGGCTAGATCGATACCTGTCGTACTCGCTTCGGATCAGTCGCCCGTTCCTGTTGAAGAGCAAAATAAAGTTCAATCCGAAGTAGCACTTTCGCTACTCGGTATTCCACGTGCTGAAGTTGCACTTGGTATCTTCGCAGACGTTAACACGTATGATGTTAACCCAAGCGAGTGGTCAAGTTCACCAGCGGCATATGTCGATACTGGAAACTTCGCTAGAGGTATTAAACACCTTCCTAACGAAGCTGGCGCACTTGTTACAGCAGGTCGTAACCAGAATGCAGTTCTGACATCAAAACGTTTCTTCAGATATCAGCCTGGTCGAGTATCCGCCGCTACATTTGGTATCAAAACAACAACGTCACTTGGATCTTGGGCTCAAAACCCTGCTATTCGTAAGTTCGGCATTTATGACAACTACGATGGCTACTATTGGGAAAACAGACAAGACGGACAAGATGATAACTTCGCAGTTGTTCGTAGAACACAGTCTTTGCTAAAAGCACCAGTATCCACTTTTGGTACAGCAGGCACATCACTACGTGGTGACAACACAACTGTTAACGATACAATTCAATACTCTCAGCTAGACGATTATCGTATTGTTGGTAAAGCACCAGCAACACTAGATTATCTAGCAGGTGATCTATTCCCTAGAGATAGACAAATTCTTGCAGACAGCTTTTTTGCAATCGAAACAGAATTAGAAACAGATGTCATTACTGATTACGGAACTGATGCTAACGGTGATACGTACTATCAAGCACACGCTAGAATGTACAACGCATTACTAGGAATTAGTTCAAACACAGAAGCAAGTGTTAGAGACAAGTGTAGAAGAGACTTAGGTTACTGGTTCACTTTCATCGGTAAAGATTTAGAGTGGGGCGGAGACGCACATACAAAATTCAATCTAACTAACTTTGAGAACGGATTAAACGTTCAATCAAATGATACTAACATAACTGCAAGTTATCAGAATGAGCCATTTGAAGTAAACTTCTATACAATTCTGAAAGCAGTATTTACAGATCATGGTGTTAGCACATACGGACTATCATCTGCCGCTGTAACAAAAATTACTACACTCTTGGATTCAGTAATCGCCGCATTTAACGGTGCATCTACAACTGGGTCAAGAAGTGGTGGTGCTATTAGAAGCACTCTTGTACAACAGTTTACATTCTCAACTAGTGGTACGCCATCAGGCATTTCATTAGGCTCACGTGGTTTGATCGACACAGTATATGATACGAAGATTCCTTTCTGGTCATATTACGTATCAGCATACAATAAAGGTACAACTCCTTATGCAGGTGATAATGGTCAAACTCAATATTTCTCCTTCCCTGAGAACACGCTTGTCACTAATGATGGTGATCGAATTTACACAAGTGCAGATGGTGTTGAATTCACACTAGCAGAAGTGAAGAACAAGTGTCAAAGAGACGTTGGCTATATCATTGACGGATTCAGAAATGATATCGCTGGTGGTGGAGATGCAGAGACAAAGTACAATATGTCTATGTATCAAAAAGCTAATGGATTATCCATTCAATCTCAAGCGGTTGCAGAAAAAGTACGACATGATCACCTAAAACAGATCATGCAACACGATCTATCAACTAAGTTTGGTTATGCATCTGCTACAGCACAAT
>OCVQ010000982.1_pt1 | contig 23503 bp, 18 predicted proteins | sample 1539061 | NCBI WGS metagenome assembly OCVQ01 (sample SAMEA3355526, study PRJEB22509) | marine metagenome | biome: marine; feature: river plume; material: water | place: USA | collected 2010-08-08 | depth 0.5 m | reverse complement strand
AAGATTCCCATAATGATTGTAACTGGTAAGAAGAGTTTACCTAATACTTTACCTATAGGACCAAATTTTGCAGAGAAGAATTTAAAGAATTCTTTAAAAACTTTAAACGGTCGTACCATCAACATTACAGCGTCTCTAAGCTTATCAGCTTGTGCTGTAGTTTTAGTAAATGGTCTAATTGTATCTCTAACGAAGGTTCCAATTGATCTCATTGACTTACCAGCCTTAGAAATATCATCACCTAATCCCATAGGAAGTTTAAAGTTTTTAAACAATCCACCAATTCTTGTACCTATACTACCAAAAAATCCACTGATTGTTGATTTTAAACCTTTAACTGCTTCTATTTTACTTGCTGCTCCAAGTCTAATACTTCTATACACATTTCCAAAGAAACTAGCTACAGTAGTAACTAAGTTAGCTTTATAAGTTTTTAAGCCTTTATTACCAAAATTAAAAGCAGTTTTAATACCCTTAAAAAACTTATTAACTGGATCAATTACTCTAGCAGTAAATAGACCTTTTACTTTTGTTAGACCCTTAGATATATTTTTACCGAATAGATCATCAATAAAAGTAAAGATTCTACCGCCTAAAGTTTTAAATCCTTTACTCATAAGTTTAATAGACTCAAATACTCCTAGAGCGAATCCACCAAGAAGACCAGCCAACGCACCAGTTAAACCACCAAGTACAGCTAAAGCTGTACCAAAGAAACCTTTAGGAGATTCTAATAAGCTTTGGTCTGTATTCTCAACTAACTCTTCAAGTAATTCATTAGTTTTATCATCACGAGCAGCGTCTTCTTTATTCTTTTCTAAGTCTTTTAGTTTATTACCAAGGAGACTATCGGCAAGGCCATCTAAAGCTGCATTAGCTTTAAGACCACTACTTTCAACAGCATTAGCGATGCTAACCATATTAGCAACAAGGCCTACGTTAGCTTCAGTAGTTTTACTTTGTTCTGAGTTACCTTTTTTTAGTTGATCAACGACATCAGAAAGAGATCCACCCTCTTCTCTAGGTCTAGGTTGAGGCGCTTCTTGTTTAGCTCTTTGAGCAGCCGCTTCTTTTTTGATATCGTTAGCCATGGTTATTTACCTTTTGAAAATGCTTGAGCACCAAAGAATGCAGCTACTATACCAGCTACAGCTACAAAATATGTAGGTGCCATTGAACCAAGTGTTGATTGAGCTTCGTTTAAACCAGCTAGGGATGCAATCACAACAGCGAATGGATATAACAATAGACCCCATAGTGCAAACCATGTCATTTTACGTTGAGCATCTCGCATAGCATCTTGGTCATCAAGCTCTTTACGCTTAAACTCAAGATACATAGCGTGCTCTTCCTTTGAGACTTTACCGTCACCGTTAGTATCGGCTGGATGTGTCTTCTCTATTGTTTTAACTTCTTCACTCATCGTTGTGATTTCCTTTGTTGTTGTTCAGCCTTTCTATTCTCTTCTTTAATATGCTCACTAAGAAGAGTAACATATATCTCCCTCTCCCATGGCAACATACCATCCAATTCAGTTAAACTATACTTATGATGCTGCATCATAGCAAAGTTAGTCTTATAATGGTTTACTAGATTATCATGTGAGAGGCCTAAGTAAAAAAACTTTGGATACCTTTTAGTTCCACCTTAGTCTCTTCTTCACACTTAATACAGTTAAACTTTAATTCATGTTTGAGTGATGGCATATCATTAAAGAAGCCACCAATTAACTCAAATTGAGAACTATTTAGGTTCTCAATAAATTCCATTTTCTCTTTATCAGACGAATCCTCGTATACTTCTTCAGTATCGAATATGTTATCAATACAGAGTACTAATAGATCCATTATACCATCAATCTTTTCTAGGTATTCTGGGTCAAATCTTTGTATATCTTCGAATGATGGATACCTCAATGTGAGACCAATATCCTCAGATAACATGATTACCTTGTCTTCAGGGTTTATTTCAGGAGTCTTAATATCATCAAGGTCGATTTCAACTGGTGTTTCTGCTTTACAGTCTTCCGACTTACACTTGACATTAACATTAATCCTTTCACCTACAGATTTAGCTCTTAGATGGAGGAATAATACCTCTAAGTCAAACACCGCTAATTTATTAACGCTGATGTTATCAAAGACACATGCCTCGATGACATCTTTGATAGCTCCTAGAATCTGTTTCTGATCATTTGATTCCATTGCCATCATGAGTATTTTTTCTTCTTTGACAAGGTAAGGTCTAAAATTAACCTCCTTGCCTAGTCCCGGTACAAATACCGTATACTTGGAACTATTTACTTGTGGTAAAGCCATTATATTTCTCCTAAATTACCAATTCATTATAATATATTTATAATTCTATCTGCTACCGATTTTATACCGGATCCAAACCCTGCAACAGGGTTAAGTGTTTCAAACTTATCGTATGAAAATGTTACACTAAACGTTTGAGGAGTATCAGCCGCTTCGTTGCTTAGTGTCATCCCAGTGTATGATGTAGGGAATGCGTTCTTTAATTTTACTGCGTATATTGGATTGTTTTGCTTATCGAGCTGTTGAATAACAACATCAGCCACGTGATCTACTTTATAACTTACAGTATAAGTCTCACTATCCAATACTTGTGCCATCCAATTATCAAACATATTTCGTATAAAGAAATCCTGTGTGACATGGAATTCACATGTTACGTCTTCATCAATATATCCAGTGATATACTTGTGCTGTTCTTTGTGAGCTGCATGTTCAGCTGTACTTATTTGTCGACCAGGCATTGATGTTGATTTACACATCATTGATATATCTCTAGGGTCGTTAATAAAATTCTTAATTGATAGACCACCACCTGATATTAAACCTGCAAGGAGTGTACTTGCATCTAAATTAATAAGTGATAGTTTGGGTGGTGTAAAGATTATATTAAATCTGTTCTGCATGGCCAAACCACCATGGTTTTGTATTGTAGATTTTAAATCGTCGATTGAATTAGCCATGGTTATACCTTATATGCGTCTCTACTATATCTCCAAACACTTTGATCTTTAACTTTCTTGAACTGTTGTGTTGGCATGAATACTGCAATTTCCCAATCAGTCATTGGTACTCTTACTATTTTTGATTTGACCTGACTCGACAAATACTGTTTAAAACATGGTCTAAACTCTTTATATTTGTTTGCGCCCTTGATAGTATTGTATCGTAACCGTGCTAATCGTGTTGAATCAGTCACTTTCTTTGGTGCTAAATCCATTAATCTATCTAGGAATAATGCTCTTACGTTAGGTGAAAGGTAGTGTAAGTTAAGTCCATTGAACCCACCTTTGGTTGGACCAAGGAGTATAGTTAATGGAAACTTATCGTAATATGGTAACTCGTTTTTCATCTTAGGGTCGTAGAAATACATAATCATATCACCTGTCTTAGGATCAGATATGGGTTTAAGAGCATCGTCAGTTAATAGTTTATTTCTATTAATAGTGCCCAATGCATCTACATTCTTTTTAAACCAGTTACGTGATTTATCAGTCCTAGCTTGAATACCAGCTCTGAATGCGCCTGCTTGTAATGTGTCGAATAAACTTGCCATAGTACTATTTATATCAAGACTTAAGTAGTTTGATGCCTAAATTCTTTAAAGTGTCTTCAGTCCATATTTGAAACTTCCATCCTTTGTAGGACGCAAAGTCATTAGCTGCAGTCCACTTAGAAGTATTCTTAATATAGGTTGTCACTTCATTTAGGTATCGTTTAGTTTTACGAGTAGGCTTCTTTGGTGCTGTTGTCTGTTTCTTTGGTTTAATCTCAACCAATATACAATCACCATTATCCATCTCAATGAATAGATCAATAAAATACCGATGGATTTTGTTATCTGTTTTACACTTGTATGGTATAACCACCTCTTCGGAATTCCATGCTCGTATTCTAGAGTTAGATTCACACCATTTAAATGCTTGTCTTTCCCATAGAGAACGGTAAACAACCTTAGTATAGTCTCCTAAGTACTTCTCAGGGTGTTTAATTTTGTATTTGCCTTTGTAACTCATATAAATACTCTTATAGTTTATAAATAGTATAGTTATTTATATAGGAAAAGAGTATGGCTATCGGTAAAAATGTATCAGATAAAGTAAAAAACAAATTAGCAGGTAAGGAAAAAGGTTCAAGAGATCCGGGTCCAATTCTAAGGTACCCTCTTAATCTGGTGGAAAAGGATAACCAAGAGCTAATTAGGTTCAGAATCGTAGATAGAAAGACCTTGGAAGATCAAAGGAGTATATACCTCTATTCACCACCTGGTCTATCAATTGCAGATGCAGCTGGTTATACACAGGCTGACTTAGGTCTTCTTGGTGGTGCTATTGATGCGGGTGGCGATGTCATGACTGGTAAAAAGGATATGGATGGTAGTGGTATAACAGATATTGTATCGGCTGCCGTGACTGGAGCAGCAGGTAAATTAGGAGCAGCAGGCCAGGCTGGTATGATTACAGGTGGTGTTGCATCAAATCCCTATACTAACGTTCAATTTACAGGTACTAATTTAAGGTCATTTGCCTTTAGTTTTAAAATGGTAGCTGAATCACCTGATGAATCAGATGCTATAAAGAATATTGAAAACACATTTCGTAAGTTCTTATATCCTAAGAAGCTTACTTCGTCTGATTTTCTATTGGAATACCCACCACTCTTTAAGATAGAATTCATGAAACTACAGGGTGGAGATGCTGCTCCTAATAAGTTTATGCCATTCATACAGTATTCATATCTATTAAATATGACAGCAACCTTTAATAGTGCAACAAATCTATTTCATAAAACAGGTGCACCGGTTGAATTAGACCTAGCGCTTACGTTTCAAGAGTCGAAAGCTCTTAAGAGAGAAGACCTATACGGTGCTCCAGAAGAGTATAATACAGCTGAATACCATAGAGAATTCAGAGCTCCATATACATTACCATCGTCTGAATTGACAGGAGATCAATAATCATGGCATACTTTAAGTTATTTCCTAAGGTTGGATACGATTTTAATCGCGATGGAGTCATACAGAATGTAGTAGATATCTTTCGACACGCACGACCACTACAGAATTTTGCAGATAATATTAATACGTATCGAAAGTTTACAATACCTGATGGTGCAAGGCCGGATATCTGTTCACAGAAACTATACGGTACTCCTGAATATTATTGGACGTTCTTTATTGTTAACGATTTTCTACACGATGGAATGGCTAATTGGCCCATGAGTCAACAAGACTTATTTAAATACATTGAGGTAGAGTATAATGGAGTCGCAATCGAAACACGACCAAATATTGTACGAAACAGCGACGGCGGTATAACAGATTTTCGTAACTCTTTGGCGGGTAGATTTCAAGTAGGAGAGACCATTACAGGTGGTACATCATTTGCGACAGGTACATTAACGAAGAAGGATATCTATCTTAATCAGTTAGTAGTACAGAATATAACAGGTTCCTTTATTGGTGATGGTGTAGGTAATAATCTAGAAGCCGTCATTGGAAGTACCTCAACAGATTCAGTCGCCACATGGAAAGTATGGCAATATGCTGAAGCGCCACATCATTGGCACGCTCCACACCTTGATACATCATCGGTTCATATACATCCTGAGCCAAATAAAGAGTCACATGTATCAAATGCTAATTTCTTTTCAACAACAGACGATGTATTAACGAATTTAGTACTGCAAGAGGGCTCAGTCGCAGCACCATCTTATACATCGAATAGAAACTATCTGTTTGATTTAAATGAATCACGGTCTAAAATTAATATTATTGATCCAAATTATATTGAAAAGTTTGCAGAAACTTTTGAGGAACTCGTGAATGGCTAATCAACCAGTCAATCAGTATAAGAGAGACTCTATAAAGCTTTTTCCTAATGGTAACTATAGTCCACAGGGACTCTTTGGAGAAAATGGAGCGAGCTTTATCGATATTAAGAAGCTTGTTACGGACTTTACCATCACAGAGAGTCTGCATCAAACGAGTCTTATGTGTACAATGAATGTAATGGACGGTCTGAATATACTCTCTAAGCTACAGCTCGAGGGTGATGAATTCATTGAAATGCAGCTCAGTAAGGAGACTCCTGAAGGTAAAATACGCTATAAAAAGACATGGGTCATAAGCGATATACTTCATTATGCACGTCCCAAGCCAGGAGTACAGACATATCAGCTGATTTTGGTCAGCGAACATGCATATCTAAATCAGTTAATGGAACTCAATCGTAAGTTCGAGGGTAATATAGGTAAGCTGATACATGATATTCTATGGAAAGATCTCGCACAGTATAACAATATTGGCCATATCAGTAATAGTAATCATACTATGAAGGGTATCTATCCAAGTCTACGTCCGATTAATGCTATTAAATGGCTCAGTCGTAATGCATTTGATAATGGTAATCCCTTTTATTTTTATGAAACACTGTTACCTCTTCGTAAGTCAACAGATCGTATACATTTTACTTCATTATCCGAATTAGCTGATGAAGATATTAAAGCCGAATACGAACAAAAACCTTATTATAATGATATTAACCCTATAACAGATGCAGATACTATAGAACAAAGAAAGAAAATTTTAAAAGTATCTACACCCATAGAGTCTAACGTATTTTCTCAAGCTAAGAAGGGAGCGTATGGTTCTACTCTATCATCTATTGATATAGCTACTAAGACACTTATTATTGATAAAGAATTTAAGTATGATGATCAATTTGTATTAACAGATAATAAGAATAGATCGTTTAAAAATGCTAAGAAGTTCCTAGATAAGGCATTACCTGAGTTCGTAGGAGCACAGAGTCATTATGCATCACTTAATAGTTTAGCATTTGACGGGTTTAAAAATTACCATGATGCATTACCAGAGAATATTCAAAATGCATCATCAAAAAGGGTGTGTATGGACGCCTCTCAAATAAACATCAATGTGTGTGGTGATCCTCGTATACACAGTGGAGCTAAGATACGCATTAAGATTCCAAAGTCTGTTGATCCTGAGTTAGACAGCGATACTCGGTCAACGGATAAGAACAAAAGCGGTGTCTATATAGTATATGATATAGAGCATAAGTTCAGTTATGATCAGGAATACCATATGAACCTATTGTGTAAGAAGGATACGAGTCAAATAGATTATGACCAGGAGATAGATCTGTGAGAGAAGACGATTTTATAGGACAACATTTTACTTGGTATACCGGTCTAATAGAAGATATAAAGGATCCTCTTATATTAAATAGAGTAAGAGTACGTTGTATAGGTTACCATTCAATGGATAAAGCTGTATTACCAACTGCAGATCTACCGTGGGCTACAGTTATAATGCCCAATACATCAGCTTCATACCAAGGAGTAGGAGCTAACCATCATTTAGAAGTAGGTACATGGGTGGTCGGATTCTTTAGAGACGGATCATCTGCTCAAGACCCTATGGTTATGGGATCAATCGCAACTCAAGAGAACGGTGTTAAAGATATCCCCACTGAAGCGCAGAAGACAGATCCGACTAATAAGGTATATAAGTCTAAGGCTGGGCACCTAATAGAAATAGATAACACAGACGGCTCAGAGCGCATCAGTATAAAACATAAAACAGGCTCGAAAATAGTATTCAATTCAGATGGTACAGTATCTATTATAGCGAGTAATATAAAATTAAATGCATAGTATTATATCACAGTTATATAAGAAAGTAAACGGCTATCTTCAAGCGCGGCTTTATATTGGCTCGGAAAGGGCCGCGGTGGTATACGGTGGGCTAGCATATCTAGGCCATGTAAACACTTCAGAGATTTTGCACAGAAAAAAAAATTCTCCAGAAAAATTCAGTCCAGAGGATGAGTGCTAAATGACTACTACGAGTATAACACTTCCTTGTGATTCGGTATTACTACCCAAGCCCACAGACTTAGTTAATATCTTTAATAATATTATTAACCAAATCTCTCTATTGGAAATGAATGGATTTGAAAAGGAAGCTCAACAACTTAGAGATTTATTAGAATCAATAAAAGATCTTTTAGGTTCCTTCCCTATCTCTATATCAGATCCTGTATTCCCTACTATAACAGTACCTGAGATCGAATGGGAAAGACGTATTACAGCTATGGTACAAGAGTATCACTTATTTGTTCAAGTAAAGATAATGGAGATTGTTAATAGTGTATTACCGATATCTTTCTCTGTTCCTATTATGGGTTTATCAATAGATGTTGTTAAACTATTTACCGATCCTAATTATAAAGTAACTCTAAAGGCTCAGATAGCTGCAGATGTTGATACCTTTTACGCTTTAATACCAGATACATATAAAACATTTGATGGTACCTATGGGCTAGAATCAAATGATTTCAAAGCCGAAGCTGTATGGAACTATATAATGTCACAACTCAATAAGGGAGCGCTTGGAATATTACACGGAGCATTTGCTGGCCTAATCGATAAGTTCAGTTCTATATGGGAAACTCTTGGTTTACCGGCTCTTCCTAGTCTTACTGATTTAAATGTAGAACAACTGGTCAAAGATAAACTCGAATCGCTTGAAGCACAGATCAAAGCAGCTCCACAGGACGCAAAAGAACAACTGCAAAAAAATGCCCTGGCTCTTATAGAATCCATTTCGCTCGCTGGTTTTACTTTAATGGATTTATTAGGTGGTGAACCGAATGACTTTGTCGAGAGTATGGAAAAGAAAATGGATCGCTTTAAAACTCGTTTAAGAGATTTCGGAGAGGAATGGCCCAAGTTCTTAATACTTGAATGGATGGAAAAAGTAACAGCCTTCTTCGAAGCTATTGGTTTAAGTTCGCTGGTACAGTATATTACCTTTACCTTCTGTGACTTCTTAAAGATTATTGGATTACCTACATCATTAGCTATCCCTGCTGGTATCACGGTATCAATTGCTCCCTTGAAAAATTTACCACAGGCCGCTCTCGATGCGGCTGGAGAAGTGATCGCAGCTGGTCAACCGGGATCAAATCAATTCCCTACAATAGCAAAACCTGTAGTAGAAGAAGAAGACTAAGAGTATAAATAGATATATGGCAAACTATAGTAGCGACAGATCAGCATCATCAGGACCAATTAGTACGGTATCACGTAAGAAAGGCTGGGCGGATTTAAATCTTAAATTAACTCGTCATCCTATTCGAAGCGATATCATGCCTCTGAAAGACGATGCAGCAATTAAGAACTCGGTTAAGAATTTAGTATTAACTAACTTTTTTGAGAGACCTTTTCAACCACAGGTAGGAGCTAACCTTCGCGGCCTGTTATTTGAACCAGCCGATGCTATTACTAAATATGAATTGGCTGATAGTATTAAACAAGTACTTATAGATTATGAACCAAGAATAAGAGTAACCAAAGTTGGTATACAAGACGAATCAGATAGAAATGCATATCGTATTACATTGCATTTTCAAATAATAGAAATGGATTTAAATACGGAAGTAGAAATCGTACTACAGAGATTAAGGTAATAAACTATGGCATCAAATTTAAAAACAACTGAATTAGACTTCGATGATATTAAAAGAAATCTAAAGAATTTTCTAAAAAGACAGACTGTCTTTAATGACTATGATTTCGATGGAAGTGGTCTTAATGTACTCTTAGACGTATTAGCTTATAATACACACTACAACGCTATGGCAGGTCATCTAGCATTAAACGAAGCTTTCTTAGACTCAGCTCAGATCAGAGGAAACGCAGTTTCAAGAGCTCGTATGCTAGGATATGTACCATCATCTAGGCTATCACCCAAGGCTGCAGTTACGATTGTAATTGATGTCACGGGTGTGGCCGGTGCAAAGCCAACTAATTTAGCTCTTCCTCGAGGAACAAAATTATCTACATCGGTTGACGGTGAGACATATCAATTCGTTACACTGAATACTCAGTCCGCTACGATCGTTGGTAATACATACACTTATACAAATGTAGCAATATCAGAAGGCAATTATAATTCTATTAAATACAGAGTAGATAATGATATTGAAAATCAGAAACATCAGATCCCTCATAAGAATGTTGATACTTCTACACTTAGAACGAGAGTACAAGCAAACGAAGAATCTACTTCTTTTGATATCTTTACTCTTTTTACAACTCTATTAAATATAGATTCTTCAAGTAAGGTTTATCATCTGCAAGAAAATACCTCTGGTTTTTACGAAGTATATTTTGGTGATGGAGTAACAGGAACTAAACCTCTTAATAATAATGTTGTAACGCTCGACTATGTATATTCAAATGGTACTGAAGCAAACGGAGCTTCAGTATTTAGTATGGTAGATAATATTGGCGGCTTCTCAAACGTAACAGTAACCACTGTCACGACTGCAGCAGGTGGCTCTGAAGGTGAAACTCTAGAATCAATTCGTTACAATGCTCCATTAACATATACATCACAGAATAGAGCGGTGACTGCAGATGACTATAGAGCTATTATTCAAAGAGAATTTGCTAACATCGATGCTATCTCTACTTGGGGTGGTGAAGATCAAGCAACTCCTGATTATGGTAAGATCTTTATTGCTATTAAACCTAAGACTGCTGATACATTAACCGATGATGAAAAGGCTACAGTAACAGGTACAGTATTAGCTGGAAAGAATGTAGTATCTATTACTCCAACAGTAGTTGATCCAAACTATTCTTATGTGGAACTAGATGTAGCGTTTAAATATAATCCTAACTTAACTGATAGAACAGATATTGAACTAAAGTCTGTGGTCTCAGATGTTATCGATGATTATTCATTAAATGATTTAAATAAATTTGATGGAGTATTTCGGCACTCAGCATTGTTAAGAAATATAGATTCTTCAGATCCTTCTATTCTTAACTCTACAGTACGTCCCTTCTTATTTAAAAATATAACTCCATTGATTACTATATCTAATAATTTTAGTTTAGTATATCCTGGATCATTTTATGTTCCTGGTGGAGCTACAGATACATGTATACAATCCACTGCTTTTAAAATAGGTGGAGTAGATAACTATTTTAATGATGTGGCGATTCCTGGTTCTGCAAATAGAAAAATATTTGCTTACAGATTAGTAGGAGCTGAAAAGGTAGTAACAATATCTGACTGTGGAGTAGTCAATCCAACAGAAGGTACTATTACTCTTAACTCGTTTATACCAGATACTACTGATTCAATTAGAATTTCTGTAACACCAGAATCTTTAGACATTGCTCCAAAGAGAGATGAGATACTTTCAATTGATTCTACAAGAACTACTATGTCTGCAGACAAAGATACTATTGCAACATCAGGTTCTTCTGGTAGTATTAATTATACAACAACTTCAAGATTTAGATCGAGCACATAATGAGTGGATACGGATCAGATGCTGGCAACCCGAACTACGTAGAATCGGTAGGCTCGCTTAAAAAGAAAACGAAAGAAGATCTTAGGATCGACCAGCTTATTCCAGAAGAAATATTAACTGATTCCGGTGATACCGGTATTAAACAGTTATTAGAAAAATACTACGAATTCATGAATATGAAAGAGTTCATCTACGTAGAAAATGATACCTTCACCGATCTTATCGCTTCAGATAGAGCAGTGTTCAGAGTATTAGATCCTAATGACGATAACAACGAATTCTTTACTGACTTTGATGGAGCTAGTTCAAGCCTTGTAGTAACTAATATAGATAAAACAGAAACTATTATTCCATTGTCAGGAACTAATGTACAAATATCTAATGGTAATGAATTGCCTGGTACATTAAAGGATCGTACTACTGAAATTGGTAAGACCTTTTCTGTATCATTGCCAAAACCAACTGAAGCTGGTTATGTAAATCATAATGGTAAGACAGCTAAACTTGTAACACCCATGACTTATTGGGTTGGGCCTGGTCCTTCTTATGTTATTAATGCTATTGAAGAAGCAATGAACATCGATGAGAACACAGAAGATTATTTAGAGCTTATGCAAAAAGAAATTGCTCAAGCTATTCCTAGAACTCTTACTGTTAATAAAAGAAATCTATATAAAAATATCAATGATTTCTATAAGCTCAAAGGAACATCAGACTCTATTGAAGTTTTCTTTAGACTACTCTTTAATGAAAGTGTAGAAACTGAATTTCCATATGATAAAACATTAATACCATCATCTGGTAAATGGGATGCTGGTCTTAACAGATACTTAGATCACAAAGGTTTCTTATCAGATAATATTAAATTACAAGATTCAAAATTTTATCAGAAGTTTTCTTATGTAGTACGTACTGGTAAAAACTTAAGTGATTGGGAAACTGCATTTGATAAACTAGTTCATCCAGCTGGATTTGTATTCTTTGGTGAAATTCTTATTCTTACTCAGCTAACTCGTGCTGCTCTTGGAGATAATATTAGACAAGACTTAGTTGAACTAGATATTGGTATTGGAGAAGGTTCAACTGGATCTATACCTGTTCCTAATCAGCCTGGGTTTGTATATACGTATAAAGACTTATATGGAAGATTAAATAGAAAGACTTTAAGTTCAATGCCTGGCGTTCAACCTGGTGTTATTGGCGCAGAAGATATAGCGCTTCTTGTTGAAGCATTTTCTTCTTTCTTCTTACCAAATGCAGAAGGTAAGATAAGTAAGAGTGGTCAACTATCATTAACTCTTAATGCTAATGGCAGTATAACAAATGTAAGTGTCGCTAATCCAGGGTTTGGTTATCCAATAGTCCAAGCTACAAAAACAATAGTAAATGGCCAAGAGTTTTTTGATGGTCCAGACATTACGGTTACAGGCGATCCAATAGAAGGTCAAGGGATAGGTACTGCATTATTAACTTGTAAAGTTGATGTAGATGGTAGAATAGATAATGTAACTATCGTTTCTGCAGGTTCAAATTATGCATCAGCAAATGCTAGTCCAGATGCTAATTCTAATAATGGTAAATTAACTACTATTATAAAAAGTGGTTCTGAAAAACATTTTGCAACAGCTCCAAGTATTATTATTAGTCCTCCAACTGCTACAGATGCAGATGGTGTACTCTTATCAAGTAATGTAAATGCCACTGCCACAGTTCAAATATCTCCAAGTGATGTATATTATACTGCTCAAGAAGAAACAAATGATTTAGCATTGGAAGAAGGATTAAGAGTAGGAGCAGTAGAAGGCGAAATTAAAATACACCAAGGTGATATCTTAGGATTCACAATAACTAATCAGGGTAATGGTTATGTTGTAGATCCTATTGTTAGATTTGATTCACCAACTCATTCAGAAGAAAGAGCTAAGGAAGTAAAAGAGATTCTTATATTATCTTTAAATCATGTTGCAACAGAAGTTGGAGATGAGAACTTTAGAACTCTTATAAATAATAATTACTTTAACAGAAAAGGAAGTAACTTTGACAGTCACCGGATGTTTAGAAATGGATATCCAATAAGCTTTTTAAGTGCAAATACTATTGAAAGCTTCCCAGGAACTGTTATAAATAGATATAACAACAAAGCTATAATAGCGCAGGAATAGAACAATGACAGCAATCGTAACAACACCATTTAGAGTAGTCAATGCTCAAAACTTTAAAGAGGATGTGGCCTCTAGTAGTGTTTATGTAGCTATCGGTAAATCAGACGTTTGGTCGAATTCAACAAGTGATACTACTGATACGACTCCATTCACTCCTTTAGATAATATTGACAACATCGCAGGAGCATACCAACAAATGATTGGTATGAAAAAGGTAACAGCAGGAGAAGTATCTCATATTGTACCTAGACATACATGGACCTCTGGTAGAGCATATATCGGTTGGGATTCTGATGATGCTACTATATATGATAAAGCTTTTTACATTATCACATCTGAGTTTAAAGTTTATAAATGTATTGAAGCTGGAGCTGGTGCTTCAACAGTAGAACCTGTACATATTAATACTCAGCCAACTGCAGAATCAGATGGTTATAAGTGGAAGTATATGTATACAGTAACTGTTGTTGCTGCAGAAAAATTCCTTACTAATTCATATATGCCAGTTGAAACATTAGGTTATCCTACAACTGCTACAGTAAACGGAGCTACAAGTTCTTCAACTGCAGTAACCTTAAGTGCAGCGAATGGAAGTATTAAAACTGGTCAATTAATTACTGGTGCAGGTATTTCTGGTTCAGTTACAGTTTCTGCAATTAGTGGAACATCACTTACTTTATCTAGTGCTCAATCACTAAGCGATAGTGGTACATTAACCTTTGGTAGGTTTGCCACAACTGATGTTAACTATGCTAACCAAACTGCTCAAATAAATTCTAAAGCTCACGCTAATGCTGGTGGTATTGAAAGAATCGAAGTTACTGCTCCAGGGCAGGATTATAGCTCAGCACCAACTGTAACAATTACAGGTGATGGTACTGGAGCCACTGCAACTGCAGTTATGGCCGGAAGTGGAAGTTCACAAACTGTATCTTCAATTACAGTAACAAATAAAGGAACAGATTATAATGTAGTTGATATTACATTAAGTGGTGGTGGTGGTTCGCTAGCAACAGCAAGAGCAGTTATTTCTCCACCCAATGGTCATGGAACAGATCCTATTTCAGAACTCGGAGCTTTCTTTGTAGCTATTAATACACAGCTTTCTGGTTCGGAAGGTGGTGACTTAACAGTAGGACAGGATTTCAGACAGATCTCTCTTATTAAAAATCCACAAAACTTTGCATCTGATGTTATTGCATCAGCCTCTACACTTAGAGCTCGAAGAGCATTGCGTCTAGATAGTGGTGCTTCTCTTACTGGATTTGCTGTTGATCAAATACTTACTGGTTCAACAAGTGGTGCTAAAGCTTACATTGTAGAAATTGATACTTCTAATAAAGTATTATATTATTACCAAAATGAAAAGACTGGATATGCTAACTTTGTATCTGGAGATACAGTAGCAGGTACTTTACCTAATGGTGGTAGTGCTACATTAAATACAAGTGATGCTTTTGGTACTATTGCAAATGGATATGGATCTGAAGTTAAAAGAAATAGTGGTCAATTGATCTTCTTAGAAAATAGAGATCCTATTAATAGATCATCATCACAGATTGAAGACATTAAATTAATTGTCGAATTCTAGAAATTAGAATTTAAAGAGGAATAAAATGGGAATTACACGAGTAAAGAATTTTAACATTGCGCCATACTATGACGATTTCGATGAGACTAAAAATTATCATCGTATTCAATTCAGGCCTGGGCACGCAGTACAAGCGAGAGAATTGACTCAGTTACAAACTGCATTTCAATCTCAATTAGATAAATTAGGACAGTATAATTTTAAAGATGGTTCACGAGTTATTGGTGGTAAAGTTACTATCAATACTGAATACGACTTTATTAAATTAACTAATGCTTCATTTACTCATTCCTCAACAACTTATGGTACAACTTATCAATCAGCTAATTTAAGTTCATTGATCGGATCAACAATTACTGGTACTTCTAATAGTGGTAATCAAATTACTGCTTTAGTATTAAATGCAATAACTGCTACAGGTTCAGAACCCAATACATTATATATTAGATATATTAATGCGGGTGGTTCAGATAAAACAGTTGAAAAATTTGTAGCTGACGAAGTATTTGTTAACGATGCCGGAACAGCTCTTTATGGTAAAGTTGGAGCTTCATCAGTTAATCCAATTGGCCAAGGCGCAGTTGCTAACATAGAAGAAGGTGCTTATTTTATAGCAGGAACTTTTGTTTATGTTGCATCTCAATCTCTTATATTAGACAAATATACAAATACACCAAATTATATTATTGGTTTAAATGTTGCTGAAACATTTGATTTAGATAGTGCTTCAGATAGCTCACTAAACGACAATGCTCAAGGCACTCCAAACTTTGCAGCTCCTGGTGCTCATAGATATAAAATTAATACTACACTAATTAAAGAATCTTTAACTGCACCTAATACTACATACTCTAATTACATTCTATTAATGAAAGTAAAAGATGGAGTTGTACAAGTTGAAACTACAGATAAAACTGGTGGAACAGAATTAAGCTCAAGATTAGCTAGAAGAACACATGAAGAGTCAGGCGATTATGCTGTAAGACCATACACTCTTGATATTAGAGAACATTTAGATGATGAAGCTGGAAATGGTGGTTATCTAACAGCTGCAAATGGTGGAGTTGCTACTAAGCTTGCAGTTGGTGTAGAACCTTCAGTATCATATGTTAAAGGACACAGAATCGAAAACCTTGCTACTAAATACGTAGCAGTTGATAAGCCAAGAGAATTTGTAAATGAAAATCAACAAAGTGTAAACCTAGGTCTTGGTAATTATGTAAAAGTTAATACTTCAGGTATGAACGGACTACCAGATATTGGTGGTACTTCAGGCGCTTATGCAACAGCTAGTTTGAAAAATAGTAGTGCAGCCACAATTGGTACATGTAGAATAAGAGGTGTTGAAAAATTTACTAATTCTATCTATCATGTATATCTATTTGATATTACAATGTCTGGATCTAATTCATTTAGTAGTGTTACTACTATAACTCAATCCAATGCTTCAGGGCAAGATTTTTCAGCTACTCTAACTAACACTGGTGTTAGATACGATACAGGTAACAATGGATTAGTATTTAAGCTTCCATTCTCTGCTGTTAAATCTTTATTGGATTCAACTCCAGCTGATCCACCTAGGTTTGTAACAAGACAAAGAGTACAAGGAACATTTAGTGGTAACGGAACAAGTGCTACAGTATCTTTTAATAACTTTGGTGGTACATTACAATCAAATTCAGATATCTTAATTGCTGTTGGTGGTAATGATCCTGAAGTTGTAGATGCTGGAAATGTTACAACTTCAGTTGGTGCAACTACACTAACAATTCAAAACGTCGCAGGTACTATTACTGGAGCTGCAGATAATGTACATGCTCAAGTAATCTTCTCAGTACAAAAAACAAGTACTGGTCTTAAGACAAAAACAAAACAAACAGTAAGTAATCAGTCATTTACTTATTCATCATCTACTGGACACATTCCACTAGATAAAGCAGATATTAAACGAGTCACGGCAATCACAATTGGTGGTGTAGATAAATTATCTGACTTTACTCTAGATAATGGTCAAAGAGACAACTTCTATGGCGAAGGTAAATTAATACCTATTGCTGGAGTTGTTAATGGTAGTACGGTTGTAGTTAGCTTTGAATATTACCAGCATGGTAATGGAGATTACTTTACAGTAAATTCATATGATTCTTCTGAGTATGAAACTATTCCAACCTTTAATGGTATTAAGGGCTCAGTGGAATTAAGAGATGCTATAGACTTTAGACCTACTAAAGCCACAGCAGGATCGTTCACAGCCGATACAGTATTTACGGCAGGAACAGGATCACAAAACGCAGATACTCCAAAGCCTGGATCAATACTTTTGACTGATGTAAGTCACTATCTTCCTAGAGTTGATAAGTTATTTATTACACGAGAAGGAGAGTTTAAGATAGTATCTGGCGTTGCTGATAGAAATCCTAAATCTCCGGATGATCCTAATGATGCAATGGTTATATACAATCTTAAATTTAGACCATATATTTTTGGGCCGTCAGATCTTATTCCACAGACTGTAGAAAATAAAAGATATACTATGAGAGATATTGGTTCTCTTGATAAAAGAATTAAAAATCTTGAGTACTATACTTCTTTATCTTTATTAGAAAAAGAAGCTTCTAGTACACAAATATTTGATGGATCGAATGAAAGACTTAAGAATGGATTTTTGGTTGACGGATTCTATGGGCATAACGTTGGTAATGTTTCTCATCCAGATTATGCAGTTGCAATTGATAAATCTAATGGTATTTTAAGACCTAAGTTTTTTGAAGATAATGTTAACTTAATTAGACATGCTGCAGCACCAGGTACTGCAGTTAAAAATGGTTCAATTGTAACACTGCCATTTGGTCATGCTGAATTTGCAAAACAACCTTATGCAACTACATCTGAATTCGTTAATCCATATAATGTCTTTTCATGGGGTGGCCAAGTTAAACTATCTCCTGAATCTGATGAATGGAAAGATACTGAAGTAAGACCAGATGTTATTATCGATGATGAAGGCGTGTATGATCAATTAGTATTTATGGCTGAAGAGTCAGGAGTGCTTGGTACGGTTTGGAACGAATGGGAAACAAACTGGACTGGAACTGAAGTCAGTACTACTACAAGTGGTGGTGGGATTATTACCCGCGCGGGTAATGTTAATGAATTTGGTGGAAACGACTGGTGGGATGGGCCAAGAAGAGGTGGTGGTCGAATTGGGTTTGCTGGTGTTACAACTACTACAGCAACAACTACTACTTCAAATCAAGCTAGATCCGGTTTAAGAACAACTGTAGTACCAGATACTCAATTAAAAGAATTAGGTTCAAGAGTTGTGGAAACAAACTTTGTACCATTCATACGTTCAAGAAAGATATTCTTTAAAGCTGAACTTATGAAACCAAATACAAAAATATTTGCGTTCTTTAATGGTTCTGATGTTACTAATTTCTGTGCAGAAGAATCTTATCAAGAATTCTCAGATCAAACTAACATCGTTGGATATTCTGGTCAAACAGTTCATCCATCAAATACTGATCTTGTAACAGATGGCGCTGGTAGATGTGAAGGATCATTTATTATTCCTCGCAACTCTGCTCTTAAATTTAAAACTGGTACAAGAGAATTTAGATTAACTGACTCAACTACAAATGATAAAGATACTGAGTCAACATTTGCAGAAGCATTATATCATGCTCAAGGTTTACTTGAAGTAAAAGAAAATGTAATTCAATCTACTAAAGTACCTAAGTTCGTAACTACGGAATTGAATGCTGATAGAGTTATAACTGAAACTAATATTACATCATTTACTACACCAGTTACATGGGTAGATCCATTGGCTCAAACATTTATTGTTGATCAAGTAGGTGGATTATTTGTAACTAAATTAGACTTGTTTGTTCAATCTAAAGACACTAATATTCCATTAAATGTTTCTATACGTTCAGTAGAGAATGGTATACCTACACAACAAATTGTTCCAGGAACAGATGTTAATGTATATCCTAGTTCAATAACAACTTCTACTAATGGTTCATCTGCTACTACTGTAACATTTGATTATCCAGTTTATCTTGGTCAAGATCAAGAATATTGTATTGTACTTATATCTCAATCAGATGAATACAAAGTATTTATTGCTGAAACTGGTGGATTTGATTTACAGAATTCTGATAATAGAGTTACTAAGCAACCTTACAATGGTGTATTCTTTACATCGCAAAATGCTTCAACATGGACACCAGAGCAAACTAAAGATCTTAAGTTTACTTTATATAGAGCAAACTTTACTTCTACTAGTGCTACATTAAAATTAACTAATGATGGTATTCCACCTAGAACTCTTAGAACTAATCCATTTACATACTTATCAGCATCTGGCGGAAGTAGTATTATTAGAGTTAGACATCCTAATCATGGAATGTATGGTGCAAATAACAAAGTAACTATTGCTGGCCAAACCGGAACAGTCAATGGTATTACTGCAGCAAATATAAATAAAACTCATGATATTATTGGAGCTTCTATAGAATTAGATTCTTACGCGATCACAGTAACTGGTACAGCTTCAGCAGTATTAATTGATGGTGGTGGTACTGGAATTAGTGCTACAGAAAACAATCAATATAATACTCTTATTCCACAAATTCAAACGTTAGAAGTTCCTGGAACTGCTATTGGATTGACGATGGAAGGCCAAACTGGTAAATCAGTTGATGGTGCTGAAAGCGCATATAGTCAAGTTGTGGTTGGAGGAATTCTAGCTAATTCTAATAACGATTTTAATGCACCATTTACTGTCGCTTCTACTATTAATGAAACCACTTATGTTACAAGCTCAGCGGGCGATAAATCATTAGTAATTACAGCAAATCTTGCGGGTACTAGTACACTATCTCCTGTTATTGATTTAAATAGATGTTCAGTTACAACAGTAAGTAATAGATTAAATGATGCTACTTCAAATCAAGCTGCGTATGGAAGTGCAGCAAACGGTAGATCTTATGTCGCAGATACTGCAGCAAGTGGTACTTCAAATGCTAATAGATATGTTACAAAGAGAGTAGATCTTAATAATGAAGCTGACATACTAGATGTATTTATTAATGCTAATAAACCTTCTGGTTCTAATATAGATCTATACTTTAAAGTACTAGCCGGTGGTGATGATGCTGATTTTGATAATCTATCTTGGATTGCAGCTTCTCCAGAATCAGAAATTATTACTAATGATGGTGGTGGATATGGAGAAGTTCATTATGTAATTGATCCTACAATCGGTAAGTTTGGATCTTTTGCGTTTAAGATTGTTTTAAGATCTTCTAATACTTCTAATGTCCCAACAGTAAAAGACTTTAGAGCGGTGGCGGCAACATAATATGGCAACTAAAAAAACATTAAAAATAAAAGATAATCCAGATTATATTAAGGATTTAGCGAGTGGAGCAGTTATAAATACTAGTACAAGCGCGTATGAACATCGCTTAGCTCAAATAGAAAAACGGAAAGTAGACGAACAGCAATCTAAGGATATTATAGATATGAAAAATGAAATTGCTGAACTTACTAAATTAGTTAAAAAGTTGGTAAATAAATAATGGCAAATAACGAATCAAAAGTTGTAAAAAATAATACTCTAGAACAATGGAGACAGAAAACTAATGAAGTCTCGCATCACCTAGGAGATGTTGATCAGCTCGACGCCAGATTAACTGATAAGGTATATACTTATTCAAGTACGAGTGAATCGATATTTTCAGTATACGATAACGATGCTGGTAATAAAAACTTAAGATTTGAACTCAAGCCAGAAGAAGTAATCGATGCGCCAGCTACTATTATTCTAACTGGATCTCCTACAATTCCTTCTACCTTTTTACCTGGGATTACAGTATATCAAGGGTCATCCGGAAGTGAAAGCTTTACTGGTATAATTCAATATACTAATGTTAATAAGATTTCTTTAAAGAATACTACCGGTTCATTTGATGCTTCATTGCCACTTAAGTATTCTACAGATACTCTTGCTGCTAATAAATTAGTAAGACTTGTAAGTGAATCATATAAAGTTGGTTATGTAAAAGCTGATCAAGATTCTGTTATTGCATATCAAGAATTAAGACAAGACGGTTTTCACGTACCAAATATATCTTCAAGAGTAGTATTGACTGGCTCACCAAGTATTCCATCTTCATTTACTGAAGGTGCTACTGTTACTCAATCGGGTGGATTCTCTGGAGTACTATATAAAGCTACTTCAAGTGAGCTTTTATTTAAATCACATAGTGGCTCATTTGTTACTACACAAAATGCTGGTGTTCCTCATACCGATGCTGCTAATAGAATTGCTGCAAGTGCTATAAGCACGTTTTCAGGTACTGACATCTCAATTGGTAATGCTATAGAATTGCATACAATTCCAACTAGTGATGATGTAGTAATTACTTCTACTAATGCTATTGACGCTATTACTGAAATTCAAGATGATATTGGTGAGATTACTTCTTTAGGAACAACTGATAAATCTGATATTGTTTCTTCTATCAATGAAATTGAAACTGCTGCAAGAGGTAGTAACTCTGATTATGCATTAAGTACAACTGCTCAAAACTTTAGAGATGCTATCCGTGAACATGAGACCGATATTGGTAACATGACTTTCACTGGTTTATCTGGCACTGATATTTCTGCTGCCTTAAGAGAATTAAGAGTAGAACTTGGAAATCATGCTTCACTTGGTACTACACATACTGCAGATGCAGTTGGTGCTATTAATGAATTAGAAACTGCAGTAAGAGGAAGTGCAGGTAACTATACAATTGGCACAAATGCTAATGATTTAGTTGCAGCTATCAATGAAATTGAAACAGTATTAAGAGCTGGTAATAGTGACTACACATTAACTACTACAGCACAGAATGTAAGAGATGCTATAAGAGAGCATGAAACAGATATTGGTAATATGACTTTTACTGGTCTTTCTGCTGGAGATATCTCTGCTGCTCTTAGAGAATTAAGAGTAGAACTTGGTGATCATAATACTATCAACAATGCTGCTGGTTATGTTGCAACAAATGCTTCTGCTGGAATTGTAGAACTACAAGGCGCTTCAGGTAATTATAATAACCTTACAACTTCAGCAACTAACTTTACTTTAGCAATTAATGAATTGGATCTAAAGCAAGGTTCAGCTACTCTCGGAACAGATGCAACAACACTGTCCGGAGCTATTAACGAATTAGAAACAGCCTCTAGAGGAACTAATGGTAATTATACATTAAGTACTAATTCATCTAACTTTAAAGATGCTATTAACGAATTAGAAGTAGGTATTAGAGGAACAAGTAATAATTTAGTTGCTACTGATCTTACTACAGTATCTAATGATTTGGTTGGAGCTATTAATGAGCATGAAACACAAATCAATACTCTTGATACAAATCATTTAAATAAAAATTTAGCAGGTGGTACTAATCAAAATATTACCGGTACAATAACCTTTACAGGTGATTCAGTTGACTTTTCAAATACTACAGCATTGTTCTCGGCTGCAGGTGGTGTAGCAAACTTTGGATCAGCCTTTGTTAACTTAAATGCTACTGCAGCATCCGGATCAAATGTAAACGTTCAAGGATTACAGGTTGATAGAACTTCTTTAACTGGTAGTAATCCTAAGCACGATGTAAGATTATTGTGGAATGAAACACTAGTAAACTCTACGCCAGCAAGAGCTTGGCAACTTAGAGGTATGGCAGATGATAAATCAGATACCACTGCCGATATAGTTACATTTTATAATGCTAAAGATTTATTTGCTAATAACGTAGAAAATAATATAGTAGTATCTTGGGATTCTACAAATCAAAACTTTGATATTAATCCAAGAGACTTTGTAGTTCAATTAAGTGGTGATGTTGCTGGTCAAGCAACTGTTACTAACTTAGGTGATATTAATATTAGTACTACTGTTCAAGCTAATTCAGTAGCTCTTGGAACAGATACAACAGGTAATTATATTGCTTCAGTCGTAGGTACGGCCAATGAAGTAACAGTTTCAGGTAATACCGGTGATGATGGAAGATCGATCACTGTTGGACTACCTAATGACGTAGCTATTTCTGGCGAAATGGAAGCTGGCTCATTAGATATTAATGGTAATGCAGATATATCTGGTAATTTAGTTACTCATGGAAATTTAAATGTTAATGGTAATACTACACTAGGTAACGGATCTAGTGATACTGTTGCTATACCTGGTAATTTAACTATCACAGGTAATCTAACCGTTAATGGTACTCAAACAACATTAAGCACTGCAACATTAGAAGTAGAAGATACTTTAATTCTTGTTGGAAGTGATTTAGGAAATAC
>OCVQ010000975.1_pt1 | contig 23577 bp, 24 predicted proteins | sample 1539061 | NCBI WGS metagenome assembly OCVQ01 (sample SAMEA3355526, study PRJEB22509) | marine metagenome | biome: marine; feature: river plume; material: water | place: USA | collected 2010-08-08 | depth 0.5 m | reverse complement strand
TTGGCTTATTTAGGACATCTGCCCAGTCAACCGAAGTTGAACCAGAAGAAGATGCAACAGAGTATGGCAATGAGGTCCACGCAGTCGCACCATTACCGTACTTGGTTTTGTAAGTGTCGGTTTCAAGTCCAACTTCACCTGCAGCAAGTACAGGGTTAGCAGAGGTCCACTCAGCAGCGGTTCCTCTACGTAGCTTAATTACTGTTTGTGCAGGCATGGTTTTATTCTACCCTACTTATGGGATTATTTCATATGTGCCGGCGACATGAAATGAATCCTCAACTGCAAGTGCTGTCGGCGTGTTGTAAGTAAAATCTTCGTCTAGCCCATTCGAGGTCAAGCCAGATAAAAGCAATTGGTTCGACCCTGGTTCGACGTGGCCAGAAATTGCATAACGACGGCTTGTCGAAAAATCGTCTAGGCATCCTTGCCTGAAGGTCTGAGTGTGCTCTGAAGCAAAGGGAAGAGTTAAGTAGTATTGTCCGGTCCCAAAAGTTAATATGTTACTAAAGTCAACATCTATTTGATACCAGACAAGGTTACCGATCTTTGTATAGCTGCCGGTAATTAAGGGATCACCGCTAAACGTAGGCTGAGTCGCACCCAGTGTCCCACCTTGAGGCTGGTAAGAAACGCTGACGCCATCCAGGTCCTGGATAAAAATCTTCTTACTTGTCTTGCCGTCATGGACGTGATCTCCCGGCGCAGCTTGGTTTGGCTGAGGCCCCAGGGTATGGTGCTGTGCTAGGGTACTCTTATCTACATCAGAATTAGAGTGAAAGTCGTTGACCTCTCCAGCGGAGGCACCTACATTTCCAAATACAGCAGCCATATAATAAGTATACAGGAGACGACATGAGTAAAGCTAAAGCAATCGGCACAAGAGCAGAAACTGCTGTACGCAATTATTTGCTGTCAGTTGGCTATTCAGAGCTTGACGCACACCGCAATGTCCTTACCGGATCAGAAGACCAAGGCGATGTGTGGCTACGAGAGCCTGACCACGGCCTAATTGTCTTTGAGCTTAAGGGTGGCAACATGGCCAAGAACGCTAGCTTTGAGCAAGTCAAAAAGTGGTACGCTGAAACTGAGCGTGAAAAAAGAAACGCTTCCGCTAAGTTTGGCTTTCTAGTCACTCAGCGTGCTGGTGTTGGATACCCGAGAGCTGGTGAATGGTGGGCATATGCAACACTGGGCGATCTAGCCTCACTGAAGTTCGGCGCTGGTTTAGAAGAAAATACTATAGTTCGGTTAACCCTGAAAGAACTCGTAGGAATTATTCATGGCTAAAGACTCCGTTGACTTTTCTGAAGCGCTACGACGGCTGGGCGAAGGCCTACAAGAATCATCGCATCAGCCGAATTTATACGATTACGTACCAAGTGAAAAGCAGCTCCTCTTTCATCAAGATGAGAATCCTGATCGACTATACATTGGAGGAAACCGATCTGGGAAATCACTTGGATCAACTATCGAAGCAATATGGTGGCTCACTCACACACATCCGTATCGCAAGACCCCAGAAGGACCAATACGAGGAAGAGTCGTAGCCGTTGACTTCCTAAACGGTGTTGACAAGATTATCCTCCCGCTCTACAAGCAATGGCTTCCAAAGTCATACCTTATTAATGGCAGCTGGGCAGATAGCTACTCTCGTGAGCGTCACGTGCTTACGCTCAACAACGGATCTTTTGTTGAGTTTATGTCCCAGGACCAGGACTTGGACAAGTTCGCTGGATCATCAAGGCACTTTGTTCACTTCGATGAGGAGTGCCCTAAGACTGTTTATCAAGAATGTATAGCTCGTCTAGTCGACACCGGAGGTGTCTGGTGGATGTCTCAAACACCAGTACAGGGAATGGAGTGGATTTATGATGACCTTTACCAGCCTGCAAAAGAAGGCAAGAAAGCTATTGGCATTGTTGAAGCGACCATGGAGGATAACCCTACTCTTACTAAAGAGGCTATCGCTAGGTTTGTTGGGGAGCTTTCTGAAGAAGAAAGACTCATTAGAACCAAGGGTCAATACGTGCATCTTGGTGGGGCAGTCTTCCCAGATTTCACGCCATCGACACATTGCCTTCCAAAAGGTAGCTTCACGCCTACAGATGACCACCACATTATCCGGACTATGGATTCTGGCTACACCAATCCAACAGTATGGCTGTGGCTTGCCGTCGATGCAGACAATAATGTCACGGTATTCAGGGAGCACTACGCAGCAAAGAAAACAGTTGCCGAGCACGCCACAATAGTCAACCAGATAACTAAAGACATGGAACGAGACTTCGGCGTCAAGGTTTGGTTGACTACTGGTGACCCTGCAATCAAGCAGACAAAAGAGCAGTCGGGCACATCGGTCCAGCAGGAGTACCAGCGAGCTGGCATTTACATCTCAGTTGACATGATTCCAAAGGATCGCCGTATTGGGCTAGAGCGAGTTCGTCAATACATGAAATGGAACAAGAAGTCTAAGCGTCCACACCTGATGATCACTGACGACTGCCCTCACCTCATTGCTGAGCTTCCTAAACTTCGTTGGCAGAAGTGGGCAAGCGCCAAGGTTGCCGACATGAACAACAAGAAGGAAGACATTCGTGACAAGGATAACCACTGTTACGACGCGCTGAAATACGCTATGACCTTCCTAAGTGACCTTACACCTGATACGCTGGACGAGAAGAAAAATACTAGACAATTTCATGACACATTTAGAGACGCGTTTCAGCCGGTGTCCCCAATCTCGGACATTGATGACTCAGATGACTGGGGACCCGGTTGGACAGGATCTTCCGGCATGAGATCATTGGAAGGATACTAATGTCACACTTTCACTTTCACGAAAACGGTGGGCCATTCCCAGGTTCCTGTGTTCGTTGTGGAAACAACAGGCAGCTATGGCAGCTAGGAAATATCCCAGCAAGCAACATGGCAGCTCTTCTTTGCGACCGATGCCTACAGGAGATAGCTGTCTTCACGGGCTTTGTCACAGGATCGACTTACGCAACACAAGTTGCGACCAGCATGGAAAAAATTACAAAGCAAAAAGCACAGCTTGATGCAACTCCCGAACTACTAAGGAAATTCTCACATGACGTCAGTAATCTTATCAGCGACTTTGTTACTAGCCTTGCTAGCGTCTCTGTTCCTGATCAGCCTGTACAACCTGAAGGTGATCAAGCCGACACTGGAAGCGTTGAAGCTAAGCCTGGACCTGCAGCTAAAACAGGACAAGGAAAGAAGCCGAGCACTAAGTCAGGCTCTTAATCTTTTAGCCACAAAAGACCCAATGGCATATCAAATGGTTCAGGCAGCAACACCCGAACCTATGGAGCCTGGGGTGTATACTGGACCTTACGTAACCGGTGAAGAATATCAGCAACTTCTGAACGCTGAAGAGCGCATGGCAAAGCTATGGAAGACTGCTGAGGAAGGCTTAGAAGATTAATGGCTGAAGACAACGCATTGCCCCAGGAAGTAGATCTGGGCTTGTACGACAAGGTTCCAGCTCCTGAAGATCAGGGCAACCTAGTCGACGCTGACTTCTTGAACAAGTACAAAAAGCGCGAAGAGGCCAAGAAGCTTGTAGCTTGGGCAAAGGCAGAGTACTCCAAGTGCAAGACTAATCGCAAGCTTGAAGAGAACGACTGGTACATTAACCTAGCTTTCTACAACGGTTACCAGTACCACGACTGGCGCTCGGTCAACAACAAGCAGAGCCTAGCTGAAGAGCCAAACCCAGCCGGCCTACCAAGAATCACAGTTAACCGCATTGAGCCAATCATTCGCACGGAGATCGCAAAGACCACTTCCGGACAGCCTTCCGCTTCTGTAGTCCCTGCATCTAATGACGAAGATGACCTACTTGCAGCTACGGCTGCTGAGCAGGTTTGGCAGTCAACCTACGACAAGAACCGCTTCCAGACAGACGTGCTGCAGCCAGCAGAGTTCTGGAGAGCAATCACCGGCAACGCATTTATCAAGACCTTGTGGGATCCTTCCATCACAATCAAAGAGCCTGTCACTGACATTGACCCATTGTCCGGCGAAAAGGTTGTGACCCAGGAGTCAATCGCTCAGGGTGACGTCAAGTTTGAAGTTGTTTCACCTTTCCACTTGTTTGTATCTGACCTAGCTCAAGAGAAGCTAGAAGATCAGCCATACATCTTTAACGTGTACACCAAGAGCGAGACTTGGGTTAAGCAGACTTTTGCTGACGTGCTACCAAAGGACTTCTCTCCTACCAAGGTGACAATGTCTGACATCGAAGATGCAGCACTTATGGATCTTCGTGGCGTAGACAGCGCTCGCCCAGACAGCGTCCTAGTTCTAGAGATGTGGGTAAAGCCAGGTGGCTGCAAGTACCTTCCAAAGGGTGGCCTTGTGACTATTGTTGACGATGAGATCGTACAGTTCTCAGACTCAGGCATTCCTTACACTCACGGAGAATACCCATTTGCTCACCTGACTGGAATCCAAAATGGAAAGTTCTACCGTCGTTCGGTCATTAAGAGCCTAATTCCACTGCAGCGTGAGTACAACCGAGTGCGCTCACAGATCATCCACGCTAAGAACTTGATGGCTAAGCCTCAGATGATGTACCAGGACGGCTCAGTCGACCCTCGCAAGATTACAGCTAAGGCCGGTATCTGGATTCCAGTTCGCCCTGGCTTCCAGTACCCAACCCCTGTGCCAATGACACCGCTACCTAACTACGTGTTGCAGGAAGTGCAGCAGCTTGCTACTGACTTCGAGGACATCTCAGGTCAGCACCAGATCTCAAAGGGCGATGCCTCAGGTGGCGTTACTGCTGCTACAGCACTTGCTTACTTGGGAGAGCGTGACGATGCTTACCTAACTACCATCTTCAACTCAATTGAAGCTGCGCTAGAGAAGGTAGCCCGTCAGTCGCTAAGCCTGTTTGTTCAGTACGTAGACACTCAGCGCCTAATTAAGACCGTCGGGTCAGACGGGTCATTCGACGCCATGATGCTTTCAGGTGCAGACATTGCATCTGGTACTGACATCCGCATCGAGTCAGGCTCAGCTTTGCCAACAAGCAAGGCAGCTCGCCAGTCGCTAATCACCGAATGGATGAAGATGGGCTTTATCTCTCCAAACGATGGCCTACGTGTTCTAGAGATGGGTATGTTGAAGCAGTACTACAACCTAATCAAGATCGACGAGAACGCTGCTCAGCGAGAAAACCTAAGCATGAAGAAGCTTCCAGAGGAAGACATTCAGCAGGCAACAATGGACTGGCAGATGCGTCAGCAGCAGGGCGATCCAGAGACAATGGCTCAGGATCCAAATACTGGCGAAATGGTCCCAGCGCCTCAGCCTCCTATGATTCCAGTACACGAGTGGGACAACCACGCTGTACACGTCGAAGTTCACAACCGTTTCCGCAAGAGCCAGACATTCGAGCTTTTGCCAGATCCGGTCAAGGAAGAATTCCAGAAGCATATTGCTTTGCACCAGCAGGCCCTACAGGCTCAGCAAATGCAGGCTATGATGATGGGAGCAATGCCAGGTGGCGAACAGCCACAGGGTTCAGGTGCACCACAAGATACACCCGAGCAATCAGGAATGACTGCAGAACAACTAGGATAAGGAAGAGACGATGTCTGAAGAAAACCTTGACGGCCTCGAAGCGCCAGATAATTTGGATACTACGGAAGTAACAGATATTTCCGAAGCTCCAGAAGCAGCTGCGCCTGAGCCAGAAGAAACCAAAGTACACCCAGCTTATGACAAGCTGCTTAGCGAGCTCCCAGAGGCCTGGCACGAAAAGGTAAAGCCTCACTTGCAGGAGCAGGACAGGAACTTCCAGCAGCAGCTAGAGAAGTTCAGCCCTTACAAGCAGTTTGTTGAGGATGGCGTAGACCCAAGCTACATTACTCAAAGCATGCAGCTTGCCCAGGCAATTGCTGCTGACCCAGTCACGGTACACACCAACCTAACCAAGGCTCTTATGGAGCAAGGCCTTATTGCTGAAGAAGCAAAGCAGGCAGCTCAGGAGATCATGGATGACGCCGAAAGCGACATCTATGAAGAAGAAGCTTTGACTCCTGCTATGAAAAAGGAACTAGAAAAGCGTGATGCTGAGCTCAAGGAAATCCGTGAGCAAATGAGCAAGGCTGATCTAGATAAGGCGACTGAGGTTGAACTTCAGAAGCTTAACTCTGAGTTTGACAGCCTTCGCAATAGCTACAATGTAACCCCGGCCCAGGAGCAAGCTATCTTGGAGCTGATGGACGTAGCTAGCGCACGGGGTCAGGACCTCGGCGTTTTTGAGGCTGCTAAGAAGCTAGTCGACCTTACTGGTACTGGCTTTAAGAAGAAGGGTGCTCAGCCGTCAGAGCCAGGAGCCCCAAAAGTTCTTGGAGCAAGCGGTGGCAACGGCGTGCCCTTTGAGGCTGTAGAGATCCCCACGGACGCTAAGGCCAAAAAAGAGATGCTTGCTCAGATGTTCAAGGACCAAATGGCCAAGTAACTTAAAAGAAAAAGCCCGATCTCTTATAGTTTGAGATCGGGCTTTTCTTTTTTTACATGCTACAATGAATACTGTCTAGTACAGCCTCTCTGAGGTCAGGGCGTTTGACATTTTCGTGTAAAAACACATCCATTTAAAACAAACTAGGAGCATATCCATGGCAGGACAGTCCATTCTGACTTTTGCGTCAGAGGCTATCAAGCTGGTTTATGGTGACCTACACGAGCAGTTGCGCGACAAGAACCCTGCGCTTCAGCTTATTGAGGCATCATCTTCCAACATCACCCGTAACGGCAAAGAGGTAATCTTTGACACTCACATCGGACGTAACCAAGGTATTGGTGCACGTGGCGTTCGTGAGAAGCTACCAACAGCCGGAGCACAGAAGTACAAGCAGGCTCACCTTTACCTAACCAACCTATACGGTTCAATTGAGGTAGACGGTCAGCTATTCGAGCAGGCAGCTGAAGACTACCAGGCTTTCATCAACGTTGTTGACATGGAAATCACTGGCCTAAAGCGTGACCTTGCTGTCGACCTAAACCGTCAGGTGTACGGCGACGGAACTGGATCACTTGCAGTTATCGTTGACCAGCCATCTGCTACAACCCTTGAGGTTGACTCAACTCACTGGCTACAGGTTGGTATGACCATTGACATTGCTGACCCATCAACTGGTGTTAAGCAGCAGTCAGGCGACGCTTCTTCGATCGAGATCACTGCGATCAACGAAACAACCAACGTCATCACTGTTACCGGAACTCTAGGTACCTTTACCTCTGACATCAACGCTGACGACATCATCGTTCGTTCTTCCAACGGAGTTAACTCCTTCGGCAAGGAGTGGACTGGATTGTCAGCTATCGTCAGCTCGACCGGCGTACTCCACGAGATCGACCCAGCAGAGCACCCAGTGTGGTCAGCAACGGAGAGAACTCTTGGATCTGCAGGATCTCCAGGCACCCTAACCGAGCTTGACCTAATCAACCTCGTTCAGAGCGTTGACAAGCAGGGTGGCGACGTTGACGTCATGCTAGCAAGCCCAGGTGTGTTTAACGCATACTGGAACCTACTACAGGGCATGCGTCAGTTCACCAACGGTGCTACCCTAACCGGTGGACAGCGTGCATTCAGCTTCGACGCATTGGGTAAGCCAATCAAGTTCGTATCTGACTACGCTGCACCAACTGGTACTCTCTACGCTCTATCGAGCAAGGAGCTTGTGGTTAACCGCAAGAAGGACTGGTCATGGATGGACCGCGATGGCTCAATGTGGTCACGCGTTGCAGACACTGACGCCTACGAAGCTCGCTACTACCAGTACAGCCAGCTAGGAACCTACCGCAGAAACGCACACGCGGTAATGTCCAACATCGCTGAGCTCTAAATAGCGAAATAAACGCCCGGTGGCGCAGGTATCGTCTCGCCTGTGTCACCGGGTTTTTTCGTTAGGATATATACATGATTGAATTTGATAAAATTGATGGACTATACAGTCCAGTACATCGCCGTATTGCCGAAACTATCAGCGACGTGTTCCCTAGCGTTCGCTTGATGCGACTTGATGCGCTTCACCCTAGCTTTGACCCACAGAGGCCATTTGCTCTTGTAGACGAACCAAAACTTATTGGCCGAGATCTCCCGTCATACGTCATTCGGACGGTACGGGAAAGCGAGATCGACGCTCGCCTACTGGCTGAATTGCTTGAAAACAACACTCACGATCCAAACTCCACAGTAAACCGACTCGAACTCTTGGGTATGGCGGAGGCTGCCATAAAAGCCAAAGCTGAGGTAGAATGGATGGAGGAGAGGCGCGACGTCATGAAGTCAATTATGAAGTCGAATAAGAACACCTATAAGCATGACGGACATACACTAAGGAAGTAATGCCAGCCGAATCCTTCACATACACAACGTTCGATGTTTACGAGCGCGTGCGCTCGCTGTTTGGTGACACTTCAGGTGCTCAGATTACTGACCAGATGGTACTTCGCTGGATCAATGACGGTCAGCAGGAAATTGTAAACAACAACCCCATTCTTAAGAAGACAAAGTACACAGACATCGTGGCTGGTCAGTCGGAATACACTTTCCCAACTGACGCCGTACAGTACATTGAAGCTGTTTATGTAGACGGACGCCCAGTGCAGGCGATGACACCTCAGGGATTTAGAGAGTTCATCCTAGCCGATGACCCAACAAGGGCAGCCAACGGAAAGTACCCAGATGTTTGGTACGAGCGAGCTGGCACACTTACCTTTTATCCAGCACCAGACACCTCGTTTACAAACGGACTAAAGCTAGAGTACGTCGAGCAGCCTACTAAGAAAGTTCTTATTAGCACCTCGGAAATTCTCAGCGTTCCTGACCGTTACCTAAACGAGCTAGTCAACTACGTTATGACCCAGGCTCTAGAGCTTGACGAAAACTACACGGGAGCAGAACTCAAGCGTTCTCAATTCCGGGAAGGGCTGGACCGACAGAGCTTGCGTGAGAACATCGTGCAGATTGCCTCGTACCCACAGGTTCTAGCTGACCCGGAAGATTACTATGTCTGAGATTACCCAACAAAGATCAATTCAGCTTAACGACTTTTCTGGTGGTCTAAACAACTACTGGGACCCGTCGTCGATCTCAGAGAATGAAGTACCTTACCTTCTCAACATGGAGTTTACTCCTAACGGTGCTTTGACCTCTAGGCCTCCTATTGTTGACCGTGGACTGGGACATCCTCTAGGCGCATCAAGCACAGAGCACATTGATATCCTTGGTTACTACACGCCTGAAAATGGCGACGTATTCCTAGTAGCGTCGACTTCAGCTAAGACATGGGTTATCGAAGTTGAGCAATATGGATTTGGAACTTGGACTGAGATCTGGGCCTCAAAGGCAACCGCAATGGTTCAGTATGCTAACCAGATTGTGATGTCAAAGGCTACAACTGGTGGTGCCAGGTGGGATACTGCAGCTGGCCTAACAACAATTGACACAATGCCAGCGCTGTTTACTCTCGTTCTATTCAGGGAGCGCATGTTCGGCAGCGGGCTTCACGGTGGGGCTGGCGAGACTGCTATTTACTGGAGCGATGTAATCTCTCTGGATCAGCCTGCTGGTGTTTACGAGTGGAATGTTGACTCGTTTGTTTACGTTAAGCGTGGTGACGGTCAGCCTATTACCGAACTTATTGCCGACTACAACGGTTTGATCATCTTCAAAAGAAATGCAACCTATAACTTTGTGTACAGCGACCTTCCTGAAGAAGGTACTGTTTCCTTGGTCCAGCACAACATTGGAGCCCTAAACAAGCGAAGCGTTGCTGGATATCAGAACGGTTTTGTTGTGTTGCACAACAGGACTCTCTATAAGTTCCAGAACAACATCTATGCTCCTATTAACGCACAAAAGGTTCGCTTTGAAGTAAACGAAAGCTTTGACAACTCAACCGCGCTGTTTAGTGAAGCTGTTTCGATTATTGGTGACAGGGCCCTTGTGTTTACCTCTGGAAACCTATATTCACTAAACCTAATGACTGGTTCGTGGTCACAGTGGAGCACAACTACAAACATGAGCTATGTGCTTGAAGCACCCAAGGCCCGTGGTTACCAGCGTCGCTACCCAATCGGCCTGGGCATTTCCGGACAGTCTGCCACTAAAATATGGTACCTGCAGGACTACCCGATCTCCCAGTGGTATGAGCTCGACGGATCATTGGTCGTTGAAGGTGGCGGAACTGAAACTTTTGAGTGTGTTCTTCGCACCAGGATTTATGACTTTAATTCCCCTTCGGAATGGAAGCGCATGTATTGGTGGGCAGCAGACGTCTCCGCCAATGGGACAATCAATGGCGTAGTGGTTCCGATCGGCATTCCTGACCTGATTAACAGCTGGGACCAGCTGGACCAGTACACATGGGACTACCTAGCCACAAAGACGTGGGACAACCTGTTTACACGGGACGTAAGTGTCTACACAACACAGACCGTTACGGACGAGGTCCCACAGCGAGTTTCTTTGAAGATGGATCAGGGCATACGCTTTAGAAGAGCCTATTTTGAGCTATACTTAGACTGTGATGGTACGGCAGCAACTGCCCCCGCACAAATCTTTAGCTTGACACCAATGGTCGGGGTAAAGGCCAAGATGACAAAGGACGTAGCTTAATGGCCATAAACTACGGAACCCCAGGGTTTAATCCGTATGCTGCTGGTGCCAAGATTTATGGCGGTAGCAGGTACAACCCTACCATGGGCCCTGTCGACAAGGCTGGCTACAAAGAACGAGACCGCTTGCGCCAAGTAAGACGCAATGCAATTAACGCACGCTTGAAGTCTCAGACAAAGGGTGCTTACGGAAGTTCAGACGTAGGACGGTACATGTAATGGTATTTTACAGCGCGGGAAAAGTGCCCGATTACCTTAACCCAAACTCAAACTTGCCTAAGCAAAATGCTGCAGGTTCGGACAACAGATTTCAAAGATTTGCGCCAAGTCCCGCAACCAAAACAGGCTCTTCTAGCCGTGCTGCAGCTATTGCTGCTGGGGCAAACGCTGGAAATAGATCGTCAACTTCTGGTAGCGGAAGCAGCCTAAGGGTTTCAGGCTCAAATTTGCCAGCTGGAGTATCGACAGGCTATTCAAGCCGGCCTGCTGCAATTGCTGCTGGGGTCCCTCAGGGAAACAGATCATCCACTTCTGGCAGCGGAAGCAGCCTAAGAGTTTCAGGGGCTAACCAAGTGACTTCAATTGGTGGACCTGAAAATACTCTAGCTACATCCCCAACTGGAGACGTTGTTCCTGGTCCTACGACAATTGGCGGTCCGGAGAATATTCCTGATCTAACTACTCCTGCGCCAGGCCCAGGCCCTGGCGATGGCGGTGGCGGGTCATCTGTCGGACCAGTCCCTGAGCCAAATGTGGCCGGTGAGGCTGGCATGAGCCAAGCAGATTATCTTGCAATGGTAGAAGACGCTATTTTTGGGTTACTAGAAGGCACTTACATTGACTTCCAGGGATCCGCAGCAGATGAGCTTAGAAGGCTTACAAACCTCCGTGATCAGCTTTACGGCAATGCTGAGGGGCAGATCGGATCAGTTCAGCGCCAGCAGACTACAGACTTTAATGACCGTCGCCGTCTTGCTGCCCAGAGAGCAGCCTCTGGAATGCTCCAGGGTGGCGCTTATGCGGGTGGGCAGCGTGGCCTTGGAACGCAGCAGCAAGCTGCTCAGGCATACGCACTGCAGGAGCTGCAGAGGCCTTTCCTAGAGCAAGTTCAGTCCGATCGCCTGGCTGAGTTTGGCTTGGGCTATGATCCAACGGGCAAGCAGTTTGACTACACAGACGTAATGAAGAACATGATGCCTACTTACTACATCGACGAAAACGGAGATGTGAAGATTCAAGAAGGCACTGACACCTCATGGGCAACATCAACATTCAAGGGGCGCTCGGCTGAAGCTAACGCTAGAAACCAAGCTCTACAGCAGCTTCTACAGAGAGGTATAACACTTTAATGGCAAATTGGTGGGAAAACATTCAGTCCAGTGCAGCAGATGTTTTTGGCAACATTGGGAAGAACGCTCTTCGCAACGTTGTAACAAGCAACCCTCTTACTGGTCCTGCAGCGGTGGGGCTAGACAATCTTCTTGCAAGTGGCCAGGCCCTTACCGGACAACCTGTTAGAGAGGGTTCACTTGCGGAAGGCCTTGCTCGCATGGCCGGCACAAACAACGTTGCAGACAAAGCGTACTTAAAGCAGCAAGATGACTTGCAAAGACTCGGTGGGGCAGAAAGTCTAAGAAGCCTTATCGGCGGAGAAATTGCAGGGCAGCAAGCTGGAATGCCTCAAGGGGTAACTTTTGAAGACTTTCTTTCAACACTACTAGGTGGCGGTGGCGGTCCTGATCTGTCTGGCTACGACACGATGCTTAGCGATGTAGCAGCTCGTGAGTCTGCTTTGGGTTCAAGGCGAGCTGAGCAGCAAGCATACCTTGAGGGTATAATTGGTGCCTCGCGCCAGCGCAGAACAGCATTGCAGGATTCGGTTGCTGGAAGAGTTCAGGGTCAGCTTGATGCTGATGCAACCAGAAGGCTAGCTGAGCAGAATGCTCTTCGTGAGCAAGATGCAGAACGTCTAGCAGTTACAAACCAGGCAAGGGAAGCCCTTGGTGTCTCTTCAGTGCCAGCAGACCTAACTTCTGCAGAAGCACAAAGTGCTATTGGTGCAAACATTGGGGCTGGAACAACTGCTGAGCGTGACGCTAGAATGCGTGAGTCTATCCAGAACCAACAGTATGCTCGCCAGCTGGCATCACTTGATCCAATGCAGTTGCAGTACAGTACGGCTCTTAGCAACAACTACGAAGACCGTCTTGCAGCACTGGCTTCAGAGCGTGCTCAAATCCAGGGCCAGAGGGCTCAGGCAGCTGCTTCTGGTGGCGGTGGCCCAAGCATCAGTGATTACGCACAGGCTTATGGCCTTTATGGCGAAATTTATGGCGCACCTGAGAAGCCTGGCATTCTAGGCATAGCTGATCAGTTCAGCCCTTATACGCCAAAAGCCGAGCAGATCTCTAACGCATGGGCGCAGTTCCTTGGATCAAGTGGAATAAGCAATGCAATTAAAGCTGGTCAAAAACTAGACAATACTTCAATAATGAACGCAATCGTTGGTGAATACCCAGATGTCTTTTTGGGCGATGCAGCTGCAACAGCGCAGCTTCAAATGCTTGTTGATGACCTAGTCGGCTAACCAAACTGATAGACTATTAGCATGGCCAATACCCCTGCTGCAAACAATCGATTTGCTGACATCGCTGCCCTATTGGCAGGGACCGGTCAGGGCGCTCAGGGCAGGCCTGCTGCTTTACCTCAGATAACTACCCCAATAGCACCAGCAGAGGGCACTTACCAACAAGATCGTGGCTTCAGCCTTGGACAAGGCCTTATTGATACGCTCTCTGCTGGTACCTACAGCGTTGCCGGAATCGGGCAAAAAGTTGGCGAAAATGTACAGTCAATTAGGCGAGGTGGCAATGAGGCAATGGGCGGAGTCCTTGACTTTCTTAACCCACTCAGCGTACTTCCTGCAGCTGGTGGCGGTATTCAGAACCGTAGAACCTGGTCTGATAACCTCAAAGACTGGGGAGTAGCAGAAGAAGATACTTTCTGGCCAGGACTGGCCATGGACGTCGTTCTTGACCCGCTATGGCTAATTCCTGGTGGAGCAATAGCTGCGGGCGTAAAGGGTACCGCAAAGGGCGTAGGGTTAGCCTCTGCTGCCACCAAGGGTGGCATAAAGCTAACTGAGCCGGCTCTAAAAGCAGCCTCGCAAGAAGGCAAGATTGTTTATTCTAAGACTGGCGTTGAACTACCTGCCGAAAGCTTCCCTACTGGACAGGGAGCGTCGTTCTTTAATAACCTAATTCAGGGCGTTCGCCAAGGAAACGTAGACGAATACGCAGCATGGAGCGTAGCCCGTCAGGCGAAGAAGGACGCTAAAGCAGCTCGTAAAGAAGCTAAGGCAAATCCAGCTGCAGCAGTCCCACTTGTTGATAATGGCGTAAATATCATTGATGACCTACTTGGCACTAATAAAAAGGTCGCTGACGAGACAGCTGCACCTGCAGAAAAAGCAGCGCAAGAAGTTGAAGATGTCATCGAAACCAGTGTCGCTCCTAAGAATACTGAGCTTGATCCAATTAAGTCTGGCGACCCAATTGCAGAACGTGTGGCAGAAAAAGCTCCAGTGGGAACCTTTAAGGAAGCTCGTGACACAGTTGAAGGATGGCGCGACACCTACCTTAAGGCTCGTGGCATCGAAGCAGCAAAAGTTGACTACAAGAGCATCGGCGTCAGCCCACTGGCTAACGATATTGCTGAAGCCTACAAGAAGCTTATTAGCAACCCTAATGACCCCGACGTCATTGCTGCATACGGCAAGCTGAGCGATGAGGTTGCAGACCAGTACAAGTACCTAACTGAAGACCTTGGCATCAAGGTCGAGTATATTCAGGACGGCGACGCCTACATGAAGATCAACGCAGAAGGCAAGTCGGTCCCTGACCCAGTTGCAATGATGCGAGACATCATCGACAACAGGACTCTTAAGGTACGTGGCAGCGCTCAGGACTTCGCTACAAACCCTCACCCAATTCTTAGCATGGAAATTAACGACATGTTTAGGGCCGTGCATGACTTCTTTGGTCACGCTGGTTCAGGTCGTGGCTTTATGGCTGACGGCGAAGAAGCAGCATGGGTTGCTCACTCTCAGATGTTCTCCCCTCTTGCTCGCCGTGCAATGACCACTGAAACTCGTGGCCAGAACAGCTTCTACAACCAGACTGGGCAGTTTGCTGAGCAGAAGGCAGCGCTGCTTCCTGATGAGTTTGTAGCACTACCTACCGAAGCAGCGTTGCTTGAGTCGCGTGCCGGTAAGACAAATACCTTTATTGGCCTTGCAGCTAACGCACTGAACGATTTCAAGGATGAGCTGATTGACAAGCTTGGCCTAGTGTCTTCACCTATTCGTGGCGTGAAGCAGTACTCAAAAGAAGAGCTAGCCCAGATCAGCAGCACCCTCGACAGAATTACAGCAAAAGAATACTTTGGTCCAAACACTGAGGTTGGACAAGGTGTAGCAAAGCTACTTACCGTCCTAGATGACCTTATTAAAGCACCCACAGCTGGAAAATATGCAACTCTTTATGCTGGCGAAAACAGCATTACAGGCTTGCTAGAGCTTGCACAAAAGGCATTTGAAGTTGCTGACCCAGCAAAGCAGAAAGCGTACGAGCAGTCCCTAGCAGCCTTCAGGCAGCTTTTGGACCGACCAGTCAATGCAACTGACTTACTTGAGTCGGCGCTCGCAGCAGAGGGCCGTGTAGTATCGCAGCCGGCACCATTTAGGCCTACCAATTGGAGTGCTCCAGCCAAGGAAAACGAACTGCTTAAGCCGATCTTCTCCGTTGATAAGCTGCGCCAGTTCTTCCCTGATGATGAAATCCTAAGGGATCAGGAAGCACTAGATATTGCATTTGGTGCCGTAAAGGTTAGGCCCGGCACAAAGAGAGCTGCAGACCTAGCAAAGAGGCAGGCTCGTACTTGGGAGCTATTTAGGGCTCGTAACGCTGACATCCTTGAAGACGTAGCAGCTATGGAGCGCACTGACTGGTTTGCTAAGAACTCCGTAGACAACAGCGAACTTTACGTACAGCTAGGTGATGGATCGATCATAGGTCAAGGCATGTTGCCAGCCAGCATTCCTTATGGAGTTCTTACTATTCAGAATGGTCACCCAACTACAACTCTAGGCGCTGTCCTGGAGAACATGGGCAAGGTAATCAACCGCACTGGCCCACAGATGGGTGGCTTGCCTACAACCCAGATTGCTGGCAGGGCAGTAGCTCCATCAGCGCCATTGGCAGAGGTTCGTAGAGTACGTACTTCTGACGGCATCCCTGAAACCCTACAAGTGCCTAAGGGCGAAGCCTTTGAAGAGATTAGCGGTAAGGGACGTACAGCTCGTATCGTTCAAGACGGAGCAATTGTTTCGCCATCGAAGGCAGAGCGAGCCAGAGCAATGGACGCTCGAAAGCGTGGCATTGAGCTAGATACCTACCCAGCAGAACTGCAAAGCTGGCTAATGGCAAACGTCGCAAAACTGTCCAAAGAGGTCAAGGCCAAGGGCGCATTTGATGCTCGTGGCCTAGACATGGCTGACGACGTTGATTCAATTGCTACAAGGCTTTGGGATGAGGTCCCTGCAATTAAGAGCCGTAGCGATGCACGCCTTTTGGCAACGCTTGGCCCTAAGGCAGTTACTGAGCTATCTAAGAAGCCTGCAGTTCGCTACTTCCTAGACACCCCAGTATCTAGGGAGACTGGACGCCCTGACACTGCAGTGGGAGCCACGGCAACGCTAAAGGGCACCCGTAACGAGCAGGGCCAGATTCTACGTGACCCAGCAACTGGAGTCCCCGTAGACGCTAAGGGTCGCCCAGTCTCAGAAGCTCAAGGGCTAGAGGGCAAAGAATTTGGTCCAGATGGCGAGATCATCCAGGGCGCAAAGCAGCCTCAGTTCCGTGTTCTAGCTGACGACGGCAAAAAGTTTACTGGTCGCGCTGGAGGCAAGTACGCTTCGCAGACCGGCAAGGGCCCACAGCAGCTTGCAGGCTTGCAGGTTGCTAGAGCTACAATTGGATCTATTTCAGAGGGAATCACTGCTGGAACTTTGAAGAGCTCGCCAGAACAGGCCAAGCTTCTGTCTGACGTGATGAGCTCTCTAGGTATTCGTGTAGCAGAGAACGCAACACCAGCCAAGGTGTTTAAGCAGTTCCAAGAGCAAGCTGCCATGAAGTTTGAAGAAACCATTCAGATGATCGAGTCAGCTGCAAAGACTGAGTCAGTTGTTTACCAGCTACGCACAGTCTTCCCTGCAGCAATTGCAGATAACATTAGCCTGATGAAAGCAATTGAGCGCATTGATGCTAACGATTTGCAGCTAAAGACTGTAAACTGGACTGAAGACGCGATGGCCCGAGTAGACGCAAGTTGTAGAATGATGACACAGGGCAACGCAGATTACGGAAGCTCTATTGTGAATAGAGTAATTGGAGGAACTTCTTAATGCCTAATTCCGAGTGCGTATTCGGTGCTGCTGCTGTAACCATGGACGCTTTGCGTAGCGCAGGCGTAAAACAAGATGTTATTGACGATGAGATTCGTTGGGTATTTGGCTATGGTCGATCTACTGCCCAAGGCGTAGAAACAGCCGTAGAGTCTGCCAACTTTGGCGTAGAGGCACTTGTGGCTAAGGGGCGAAATGTTGCCCAGATGATGGAAAAAAACGACCCCTGGTTTTCAAAGATGCAAATTGAAATAGCAGCCAAAAAGGGCAAGCCTTACAAGCGCGAAGCGGTTCAAAAAAATACGTTTAACCAGTTTTCAATTATCACTGCTCAGGCCAGGCTAACGGGTCAAGTAAGAGCATGGCTAACAAAAGTCGAGAATGGTCGTGGGCGAACTTTTGGCCCTAAGGATGCACTAACCCCTGCCGGGGTGGGAGAGCTTGCAACAAGAATGAGGCTAAGCGATTCTTTCTTGAGGCTCTTGGGCGTACCTCTTGTCACCATTAAGGCTGCCACAAAAGGCGAAGCTCACGCATCTCACCTAACTTTTGGAGACGTAGTTAGCACCCTAATAAGCAGGGGTGGCGCTAATGAGATCACTCGCGCAGCTTTTAGGAATGCTGATCCTACTGTTAATGTGCCTTTTCAAAACATTGCAGAAGCAGCCCGAGTGATTGTTGAGCACCGTGACCTTCAGAAGGTATTTGACACTGAGGGCCTAGCGCTTCTAAAAGCAGATGTTCTTGACGCTCTGGTTTATTCAAGCGGTAAATCGTCAGACAGCGCGATTACTAAGCTGCAGGATAAAAACAAGGCCTGGATGACCAGCGAAGAAGGTCGTGCTATTGTCAACGATCTTGCCGATGCAATGCTTTCCCCTGCTGCCCGCGAAGCCCTTCTTGAGGAAGACATCCGCCAAAAAATGATTTCCTTGGCATTCTCTCGTGGCGACGGAATCCAGATGACAGATCAGGTGCTTAGCACAGTTATGGACTCTCCTTGGTCCGGTGAGCGCATTGAGGGCCTTGGTGCCCTGTTGTTTGACAACGGACTGCAGAAGATTTTTGGCGATGACTTTAGAGTACTTAGCAGCCTAGATGGCTCGACCCTGGCATTCTCTGAGCAATTTCTTGCTAAAACGATGAACCTACTTAGCCCAGAAAGCATTGCAGTCATTAAGCAGGAATTTAAGAATGCCAAGGCTGGTAGAGCAGATGCTAGAGCATCCTCCGCAACAGGCAAGCCAACCAATAAGGCCAAGAACAAAGCACGTAAAGAAACCAATGATGATATTGCGGATCAGGCAGCAAAGGCAGCAAAGGATGCCGTTGCTAACGACGAGGGCGCTAGGGCTGCAGAGGCATCACTAGAAGGCGCTGAGTTTGCCGAAACTGTCATGCGTGAGCTGAGGTATGGATCAGTTGTTGGTGGCCTAGCTAAGGCACTATCAAAAGTTTCCGACAAGGCATTCATGGGCGGGCTGGGCAAAACGCTACTTATCGGCACGGAACACAGACGACTAGAAAACGCTGCCGTAGTTAGCCAAGGCCTAGCCAAGCTTCGCAAAGACTTTGGTGGAGATGTTCAAAAAGCTAATGGCATGTTTGAGTACATCAAGAAGAACTTGGGTACAAGCGAAGACTCAATCAAGGCAATGATCGCAGGGCTTCCTGCAGCAGATCGCCAGCTAGCAGTTGACATGCTTGCCTACATCGACAACCTTTTTGGCGCGGGCGAACACAACATGCTCTTGCAGCAAGGCGTTTTTGTTGACGAGCTTCGAACTCAACTTCGCATGGTCGGCTTAGCAGATGAAGCAAACAACCTTGAAGGCGTAGTTCACGCTAACGAAATTTTTGAATACTGGAGAAAGTTCGACACTGGCCCAGACTCTGACATCATCACCACCATGGATAAGTTCTACACGGCCCAGCAATTGTCAATGATCCCTGCTTCCATGGCTGATTCAGTTGTACGTCACTTCTCGCACGTTGCTGAAGGCCTCAGCTATGACGCAGCCCTAAAAGCAGGTTGGAAGCCACTCAGCTCCGGTAGCCCTCTTGGCAAGTACATGGAGTATGGCAAGACTCCACAGCTGTTTGCTCCCGAAATGATGCCAAAAATCAAAGAGATCGAAAGATACCTTGATTACGATAGATCATTTGGTACTGGCAAGATGCAAGACTTAATTAGAAAAGTTGATGCTATTACCAGCGTCATGAAGTCTTCTTTGACCATTTGGAGGCCGGGTCACCACGTAGTCTCCACGGTTGGTAACACCTTAATGAACGCTGTCGCCGGAGTTAGGGTTCAGGATTACGGCACTGCCGTAAAGCTAATGATTCGCAGGGGTGACATCAACGACGTTGACGTTCCGGCGCTAAATGAGCTGCTTAAGGCAAATGTGCCAGCCGGCTATACCCTAAAAGCAGATGCGCTTGATGGGGTGCCAGTAACAATGATGGTAGGCGGTAAGGCCGTAAGACAGAACATCTCGTATGACGATGTGCTGAAGCTTGCTGATGCGATCGGTGGAGTGCCGATCTCGCCTCGTCGCGTGCGTGATACCGCAACTGCTGATGACATTAACAGCGCTACTCGTAGGTCTTTCTTTAAGGACAACCCAGTATCAAAGAGCGTAGCAGCCGTAGACCACCAGCTTGCTAGGGCATCTGCTGCCCGAGACAATGTGGCTCGTTATGCGCTGTTTGTTAAAGAACTCCAGACTGGTGGCCCTTACAAGAACATCGAGGAGGCTGCCCTTGCAGCAGCTCAGAAAGTTCACGAGTTTCACCCAACAGTGGGTACCCTGACTGCAGGCGAGCGCAAGTACGCTCGTAGAGCGTTCTACTTCTACACCTGGCAGAAGCAGGCTTTCTTCAAGATCATGGAAGTCATGGCAAACCACCCAGCTGCAATTACCGTACCTAGCAAGCTGCAGTTCTCTATTGCGACAGCTCAGGGGCTGGATCCAGAAAGCTTTGGCGATCCATTTAGCGCAACAGGGCTATGGGCTGCGTACAACGAAAACAGCATCTTTGGCCCGCAATGGAATGATGATGTCTGGGGAGCGATGGGCGTTAAGCCAGCTGCACCACAAATGGACGTTATTGATGCTTACCTAAGCAACATTAAGTTCAAGCCTGAAGATGGCCTATGGGGCAACATTGGCAACCTTGCTTCAGACACGGCGATGACTGCACTAGGATCTCAAGCTTCGCCTATCTTTAAGATCCCGGCTGAGCTTGCCACACAGAAGCGCTTTGGCGGTATCGGTGGAGACATTACAGACTTCCCTCAGTACATGCTTGACCAGACTGGTGTGGGAACTCTCAGCCGTGTGTTCGACTGGACCCCTTGGGGCAACAGGAGTGACACTAAGCTAGATGCTTATTCCGAAGCAAACCGCGAGCGCTTGTGGTGGAACTGGCTTGGTGGCGCAAAGGTTACTTATTACGAATCGCCAGCTGCAATCAAGTCTGGACGCCAAGAGCAGATAGACTATTGGCGTAAAACCCTTAAGATGGGTAAGTACGCAGGAAAACCTAATATCTACGATTTGGAAGACTAATGACTGAAGAGACGAATGGCCCGGACATCACTGATGAGCAAGCGCAAGAGCGAATTGCTAACATGTTTATTGCTCTTGATACTATATACAACCTCCACGCGCCTAACCAGGCTGAAGAGGTATGGACATGTGACGAGTGCAGCGGAGCTCAGTGGCCGTGCAACACAGAGAAGATCATCCTAGAAACTCTAGGCGTAGCTTAGTCTTCCTTTTCACCCTTTAGCTTGCTCATAACTGCATCAACTGCAGCCTTACGAGCTTCTGGTGATAGGGTTCCAAAAGAACCATTTGGTAGCAAAAGCTGCTTTAGCTCAGCTAGCAGGCTTTCCTTCTCAGTTGCTGTAAGCTCTTTTACTGGCTCAGAATCCCCAGCCTCAATCTCGATTTCTACTGCACTCATTTTTATACCTTAGTTAGTTGGGCTCGGCGGGATCTTGCCGGTCTTCTTTATTTGAGCAAGAAGCTTAGTAAGCGCCTTCTGGCGGGCTGACTCTTTGCCGAAGCGTTCTAGGACCTTGTCCTTGCCCTTCATGGCAGCCTTGCTCATTGCAGAAGAGCGCTTGTCAGGAAGTGGCCTATACCTAATGCCACTTTCATCTACTGCAACCTGGTCTGCTGGGTTTGGTCCGTAGCCTGGGTCTTCCAGGCCTCTCCTCTTTGGCATTAGTTTTCTTCCTTTTCAGCTGCTTCGATCTCTTCTTCAGTTAGCTCTGAGCCAACTGGACGCTGGAATGCTGTGCCGTCCTGAACTAGGCCATCGCCATCGCCATCAACTGCGTCAGCCTTGTAGGCTTCCTTCTTTGGCTTGCTCTTAGACTTAGTTGGCTTTGGTGCTTCTACGACCTCAGGATCAACAATGCCCTTGGCAGCTGCTACCTCTTCAGTCTCGAATGGAAACTGTCCAGTGTAGTGATCTGGCATCCACATGAACTTCTTGGTTACTGTGTTGTATAGCTTTGGCATCTTTATGCTCCTAGTTCTGGATCTTCATCAGCTAGGAAGCCTCCAAAGATTTCATCGACATCTGCGTCAGAAACATCGCCATCAGTTACGTAAGCACGGCTGATCTCTTCTGCAACTTCCATGATACCAACAAAAGCTGCAACTGCAGCTGCTTGCCAGACTTCTACTCCAACTACGAATCCACCACCGAGAGTGGCCGATACTTTCAGTACTACGTAAGCAACTGTGCGCTTGCTGATTGATTTAATGTTCATTTGAGTTCTTTCTTGCAGTGTGGACATGCGTACACGATTTTCGGGGCATTTTCGATTTTTTTAGGCTCTGAGATCGATTCTGAGGGCTTTTCAGCAGTTGCCTTAATGAATGCCCTTAGATCATACACTGTGCCGTAGAAGACCCCTTTGAGGGTCTTAGACAAGGTGGCGTGCAAATGTGGCCCAGATGATGCGCTACCACTTGTACCTACTCGCCCAACTGGCTCGCCCATCTTCTTTTTGTCGCCAACTTTGGTAGAAACTAGCGGAGAATGGTCACCAAGCTTCTTTGGGCCCATGCAATTGATGCCATGCTTAGCGCAGTGCAGGTGGCAGTACCCAATGTAGTAAGTCTTACCTTTCCAGGATGCAGTCTGAACTACAACCCAGCCAAGGATGTCTGACCATTGGATCAGCTTAATTGTCCCTGAAGCGATTGCCGGGATAACTGTACCGCCCTTGGGCGCCCAGTCTGTGCCACGGTGTGGATTGCTAGGCGCACCTTTGAAGGTACGGACCTTTCCAAAGTCTCCAGTAACTAGCTTGTCAGGAAACGGTAATTGCCATGCCATTATCTCATTTGTCCTATCGTCGGGTCATTTGGAAGCATGCTAGTGTCTCTGCCTGTCATTATGTTTCCACCTTGCATCAGCATTGGCAAGAAGCCAAGAACGTTTGCAGCACCTAATCCCATGTTGGCGTAAGCACCGAGGTTCCAAGTTGGAGGTACATTTCCTTTTCCTGGAGTAAAACCTTGTACTTCATACCTGGTTTTAGGGCCTAAAATGCTTTCAAGGTTCCAGCCAGTCTTGGTTTTATAGCCTGCTTTTTTAAGAAACTCATCTGTGTCATAGATGCCAGGTAGATCTGTCATCGCCGTAATCTTTGCTAAGCCAGGTGCGTAGTTTTGGCTTCCACCAGTTGAAGCTTTCTTCCCCGCAAGGAGTTCTCCTAGTGCTTGAAGGTCAGAAGCGCTGGCCGTTGAATTAATGATTCCAGGCCTGTAGCTGGCACCAATTTCACGAGGCAGTCTTTCATTGACTTCTCCCATGCTCGGAGCGCGGTACATTTCAGTGCCTTTAGGAATCCGCTGATCTGTTTCTTTAAAGAACTTTTCAATTGTTCCTTTGTTCATAGAATCAAAGTATGCTGACGTTGGCCTCTGCACATAATCATTGATCCTGCCTGGCCCGTAAAGGTTGAGCAGTTCATTGAGCGCAGTTCGTCTAGCCTGTTGAGCCGTAGAAGTCTCAAGGGCCAGCCGATTAAGCGCTGCGTCGCTTGCCATTAGTCGTCTTTCTTAATTCCTTTGGCACCAAAGTATCCACCCAGAATACCGATGACGCCTCCAAGTGCAGTCTGCACCAGAGTCATAACTTCTGCAGAGACATCTACTGGCTCGCCAGTGGTCTGAGTCTCAATTGCAGATACTGCGTAGTCGCCAATGATAGCGACAAGAATGGCGAGCATAACTCCAGCTGCCAACACAAACATTGTCTTTTCTTTCATCTAATCACCAATCCGAAAAGTGCTGTAGCTAATCCCGCTATGCCAGCGGTGAGTGAAGCCAGCACTACTTTTGGGACCCAGGCAGCCTCCGCCTGCTTATTTTCTACCATGCGTAGACGATCAGGAACATCAGCCAAGCCATCAAGGCGCTCCAGCG
>OCVQ010000973.1_pt1 | contig 23587 bp, 14 predicted proteins | sample 1539061 | NCBI WGS metagenome assembly OCVQ01 (sample SAMEA3355526, study PRJEB22509) | marine metagenome | biome: marine; feature: river plume; material: water | place: USA | collected 2010-08-08 | depth 0.5 m | reverse complement strand
GAGGGTGCTGGACAATTGTGTTCAAGCTGCCACGACGAAATATATAACTAATGAAAGTCTATATCTACATTTCACAAAAAGACTTGTTGGTTTTCAACGGTCTATTGGCAGACAGTTCGTATATGGGTTCAGGTATTAAAATTGAATATTTTGAAGAGCACTCGCCTGGAACCCTAATGGTATCAATGGCACTTGATACGTTCATTTATTTTCAAGATCAAGATGTGCTCTTTCAAACTGAATTAATTCAAAACTAACATGAATCGAAGAGACAAACAAACTCGAGTCTTCAAACAGCTTGTTGATCGTCAGCTTCTTCCTTTCGGTAAAACGTATGAAGACGTAATTAGTGACCCGATGTGGTACCTTCGTTACAAGACTACGCCTGAAGCCGAAAAAGAATTCATTCAATGGGGTGTTGAGTTCTTGCGTAAAGAGCTTAGCATGACCAAGAAGGGAGCTGAAAACGAGATGAGCTGGTTTGTTCTACAATGGGGTCTTACAACCAATCAAGAGCTTAACGTTGAGGATTTCATCGCTCAACCAGCTGACAAAGTGGCCAAAGCCAACTAATTTGAAACTTTTTTCAATTTTTTTAACCCGAGATTTTTTAGTCTCGGGTTTTTTTGTTATATTTACTAAGTAATCAGATAACTAATAGACAAAAAAAACATGGCAAGAACTACTTTCACCGCAACAGAAGACATGATTGGTAAGTACATCAACGAGTATCTTTACTCTGACGTTAATCCAGTTGGAAAAATCGTTGGTATCAAATCGAAGACAATTCTTTACGTACAACCGATCGAAGCTACCAAGAATAAGACTGAGATGGAATTCATTCCAGGTGGTTTTTCAGCACATTGTACCAACAACAGTGCCCAAGAGTGGGAGTTTGAAGAAGTTGGTGAAGTTGTTGAAATGCGAATGACCCTTGGGCGATATGATTGGCGCAAAATCGCTGATGCTCCACGTAAACACTATGATTACAACTTCTAATAAATATATGGTACTAGACTTAAATCAAGAAATGGCCTGGGTAACTTTCTTCAACGAAGGATGGGAAACCATCTGGCACCCAGTAACCGACATCACCGGCAAGCAACTCTACTTTGATGAAACTATCATGGACTATTGTCGCGAACGGTACAATGCTCGCGAAGGCCGCGATTGGACTTACTTCGGCATTGCACCCACCTCCCAAATGTTACTAAAGAACGCTGTAAGAGACAACCTATGAGATATACTGTAACCTTTCAAATTGACATTGAATCACGTGATGATAAGCATGCAGTTTCAAAGGCACAAATGATTGCCAATCGGCAGAACGATAAGCACCCTGCGCAGTGTTGGATCGTGTCAGATGTATCTACTCGCCCATGGGCATCATTTAGTTTTAAGAAAGTTGACATCAGTAGTTTAACCGGTAAGTAATGGAAGATCATCATTATTTTGAAAATCCAGCACCCGAAGAAAAGGTGCTACGTTACGATGCCATCGTGCCAAACGTATGGGACTACACTATGTCTGAATATGCAAGTGTCTTAGCTTCTCACCACAATCGAGTTGGTGGTTTCGCTAAAGAATCAAAACGTCAATTGGTTGAAGAACACTTTGCTCCTCACAGGGTTCACTGGCGCACACAAACACGGTATTGGGAAGATTACGATAAACAAGATGCATGGCGATGAATCACAGACAATTTACATGGTGGCGTAGGTTTTACACAACACGACACTTAAAGCAACTGCCCTGGAAAGGTTACTCCGAGCTTCTCCAGAGAATTGATTATGGTGAGTATGAATTCAATCATCTTGGGTTTGAAGTGTACTTAGAGGATAAGGTTTATCTTGCAGAGATTGAAAAATTAAAGCAAACCTTAAAGTCAAAGAGTCAAGATGTGATTGAAGAAGCCATCATTCACCTGCGTAAGAAATTCCACAAACGCAAGGAATTTATCATGGAACGACATTTGATTGAAGAACAGAAGTCTTTGAATCGACTTGCGCAGGACTTAGCTTCAGAATTTGGAATGGAAAAGGAACAGGTTGAAGAGGTGATGGAAACCTTTGATGGAACAACACGGCACATTTACTATCATTTACAGTCTATTAATAATAATCGCGTACCCCCGACCGCGGAGGAAGTAGAAATGATCCCAAAGACCGTTGAACCCCAACCTCGACACGTGCTCAGATATGATGAAATGAAGTGGCAGCCCCTATGGCAAGAAGTTATCACAGAAAAAAAGGTCTGGGGAGCACTTTAAAATAAACAGGCGGAGTACCATGTGATATATACTCTATGATGGAGTTTGATCAGGATTGGTTTAGCCAAGGGCCTATAGATTACGAGTTCAAGAAATACACTTTAATGGCGAAAATTAAGCGCCTTGAAGGTATGATTAAACTTGGTATAATCTGGCCTATTATTCAGGAGGTTGAGTACCACTTGGATTACCTGTATCGTTTCAAATATGAGAAAGAAACTCTTGACGATAAGTTAAAGATTGCTAAGGATATTGACTTCGTTAACTTTAGAATTATTTACGAAATTCCTGATGATCAAATAGGAGATCAGATGGACGTTCTTCACCGTATTGCAAACGAAGCGATAGTTAAATTTGAAGACGTTTACATGGAAGCAAGATTGGCTTGGAGAGACATTGAACCGCATATTAGAATAACGTGGATTCCTTCTAAAACTCCAATTTTAAAGTCAGGATTTGCAGCGATGGTTGACAATAGACAAAAGATTCACCTGTGTAAATTTGAAAAACCATCAAAGTTAGGAGGAGATTGGAGAACTTTCAAACTTGAAAAGATTGAAGAAGTTCCATTCACACCAGAAGCAATGGGTAAAATGGTAGAGATCCATACGCAAATGGACACTCGGATTCCATTTGCAAGAATGGACTATAATATCAATTGTTCATTTGAAGACGCAATCTTCCCGATAGCCAAGAGTATATTATATTCTTCCTTAATGAAGGATTTCACCTCATGAGGGTGATATATAACCAAACATAAAATAAGATAGCATAGACATGCCTTACGTTTCAAAGGATGACATAATGGTTTATATCGGCAGTAACCTTTCAGTGGTTGCTGGCCAACCATCGACCGTCGAGCTAATCTTGTACAAAGACTACATCAACAATCAGTTGAATGCCGCTGATGCCGATTCAATTACGGTATCTCTGTACAATTCATTAGGACAAAAGATGTATCAGTACTCAAACCCAGTTATTTCGGGTATTACTGATCTTCTAACAATGGGTAACCCAGCAACAGCAACGCAGGGTTACATCTCTTTCTCGATCACACCAAACCAGAGCGCAAATCTGGCCAATGGTAACCTTTATGCTCAAGTAACAATCACATACTCTAACTACTATCCATCAGCGAAGACTTACATTATTCCACAGTTGATGATTGGTACAGTTAGCGGATCAAGTATTACAGGTACTGGTTCAGGTTCAGGTTCTGGTTCAGGATCGGGTTCAGGATCAACTTCACTTTCAGGTTCAAGTAACGCTTCAAGCCCTTACGTTAGATACCAAGTATCTGCAGTTGATGGCTCAAACCCATCACTGAAATCAGTCACGTTCAATGCCTCTGATCCTTCACTGGTAACTTCAATCAAGTTTTACAACTTAGATCAGAACAACGTTAGAAACGTACTGCTTGAAAATTATCTGATAAAGAGAGACCCGGGCGGTTCTAACGTCAACGCTAACATCGTTGTTACAAACGCAGGTTCTCCAAACCAATACGCTATCTACGAAATTACAGGTTATAATAGAATTAACGCTGAAGCCGGTGGAGGAGACGATAACGATAATGATTACACTGAAGTTCTAGTTACATACGAAGATAGCTCATACTCTCCAGTTGCTTCACCATACGTATGGGAAGTAGGACAGTACATTAGTTATGACATTGATATGTTTGGTGGAGCAGGTTCTGGTTCAGGAACTGCAGGATCAGACGGCACTTCAGGTTCTTCAGGTACAGACGGTACTTCAGGTTCATCAGGTACTGATGGCGTAGCGGGTCCACAGGGTCCTGCAGGTGTAGATGGTGTAATAGGTTCTGACGGTTCATCTGGTTCTTCAGGTACTGATGGTACTTCAGGCTCATCTGGCTCTTCAGGTACTGATGGTACTTCAGGCTCATCTGGTTCTTCAGGTTCTGATGGTACTTCAGGCTCATCTGGTTCTTCAGGTTCTGATGGTACTTCAGGTTCTTCAGGTACTGATGGTACTTCAGGCTCATCTGGTTCTTCAGGTACTGATGGTACTTCAGGTTCTTCAGGCACTGATGGTACTTCAGGTTCTGATGGTACTTCTGGTTCATCTGGTACAGATGGCGTTGGAGGTATTACACAGGCTGGAACTAACATTGATGTTTCGGGTTCTGGTACAGTTGCAGACCCTTATGTAATTAGTGCTTCTTCATTAGCAAGTGGATCTTCAGGTTCATCAGGTACTGATGGTACTTCGGGTTCTTCAGGTACAGACGGTACTTCGGGTTCTTCAGGTACAGACGGTACTTCGGGTTCTTCAGGTACAGACGGTACTTCGGGTTCTTCAGGTACAGACGGTACTTCGGGTTCTTCAGGTACAGACGGTACTTCGGGTTCTTCAGGTACAGACGGTACTTCGGGTTCATCTGGCACTGATGGTACTTCGGGTTCTTCAGGTACTTCAGGAGATAATGGTACTTCAGGTTCATCAGGCACGGACGGCACATCAGGTTCATCTGGCACGGACGGTACATCGGGTTCTTCAGGTACAGACGGCACTTCAGGTTCATCAGGTACTGATGGCACTTCTGGTTCTTCAGGTACTTCAGGTGACAATGGTACTTCGGGTTCTTCAGGTACTTCAGGTGACAATGGTACTTCGGGTTCTTCAGGAACTGATGGTACTTCAGGATCATCAGGCACAGACGGTACTTCAGGTTCTTCAGGAACTGATGGTACTTCAGGTTCATCGGGTACTTCAGGTGACAATGGTACTTCGGGTTCTTCAGGTACTTCAGGTTCATCTGGCACGGACGGCACTTCTGGTTCTTCGGGTACTAATGGTACTTCAGGTTCTTCAGGTACAGATGGTACGTCAGGTTCTTCAGGTACTAATGGTCTTGGAATTCCTTCAGGTGGTACATCAGGTCAAGCGCTTGTTAAAATTGACTCTAACCCATATAACGTACAGTGGTCTACTATCTCAGGAGGTTCTGGTTCAGGAACTAACAAGTATCTACTAAGACTTGAATATGATTCATCAAACCACCTAGTTAATAACACTACAGATAACAAGTTTGTTTCTGCAACTGGATTCTTGACTGCAAACGCATCAGTTGATTCAGTTTCAGTTAATACTTCAACGGCAATTTATACAGCTACAGTTTCATTCAATGAATCAAATCCACCACTTGCAATTCAGGTTCTTGCATGGGATCCTGCAACTTACAAGTATGAAGTTCACGCCTACAGAGTTGACGCTGCACTAGCTAAAATTGATTCTGCAGCTGCAAACTTCTCTACGTCTGGCACAAATCAACTTGTTCCAAACTTCTTAAATGGTGCATTTACAACATCAATGACACTTGACGTAAGAAAAGACTTTATTAAATACGGTAATAAATCAGGTTTGGGTTCTTCTGCAAGAAACGCTCACGCATACGTAATATTTGTATTCTAAGACTATGGCAATCTACAATCCAACCAATCCACCCCTATTTCTATCCGGTAGAATCACATCTATTAACGGTTTAGATCAGTATCCTTATGAGGATTCAACTGGCATTAAAGCAACCGGTGCATATTACACCTTTGAAATCACAGTTGATCAAGTAACTTCGCAATCCATCGGTACTGCTAATTCTCGTTCAGGTAACGTTAAAGAGTACAATGGATTGGACATTAAGGCTGGAGATTGGGTTACAAGTGAAAATGGTCAGATTGTTCTAAAGATTGAATCAATCGAAACTAAATCCGAAACGTCTATTTCTTTTATCGCAAAAGACGTAGATATGATTGCGTATAAACTTTACGCTTCAAATTATCTTACAACAAATTCTAAGCTAGCTTTCTTTGAAGTTTCAGATAACAATGTGCCTCTTCTAACTACTGGGGCAGTTCAATCTTTCTTTCCAACTCCAGCGTCAATGGATAAGATCCAAGGTCGCTTTGCAGCTGAAGAAGAAACAGAAAGATACAGATTTGAATTTTCAACTTCTCAAACAGGTTATAATTCAGGCGACATTATTACAGTTTCAGCTGAAGGCGAGTTTGTAAAGCTTGGAACTCCGGGTGCTGCAGAAGTTCCAGTTGGTTTGGTTCTTGAAAAGACAATGAATGACACTGTAGTTTACATTAAGCCATTTAACACGTTAATTGATAACCACTCAAACCCTGAACTTCTTAATGGTAATGCTGGTGAAATCTACTACATGGACCCTACAGTTCCTGGTGGAATCACAACAACTGCTTCAAGAGGAGCTAAAGCACTTTTCCTACAAGTTAAAGATCCAGTTCAAACTGAAGTTAGAGCTACTATTTCAAACTACTTACCGGGTTCTTCAGACATGATTATCTTTAATGAGATTCCAGTGTTTGATGGTTCTTCAGATGAAGTTTCAACAGTTCAAGATTTTGTTGACCTAATTAACGCATCAACTGATGATCACCATATCACAGCATCTAAAGAATCAGAGTTTTCATCTTTGCTTTCTAACGCATCTGTTGCAACTAATGGTGTATCAATCCTAGCGCTATCAGATAACACCGGCGCAAGTTACACCCAGATTGATGTAACAATCAGCGATGGTACAAATTCAACAACAGTTCTATTTGACCAAACAACAGTAACTTCTCCAATCGCATATCCAGATGCACCGGAATACCTATTGGTTAATGCTCAGATCGCAGCTGATCTTTTTAACGCTGCTTTTCAAGCTGATGGCCTAGATCTTGAAGCAATCGCAATCATACCAGGAGACGGAGCTTACTCATCTACCTTTGGACAATTGAAGATTCAAGCTATTACATCAACGGCTTCAATCTCTATCACAACAACTGACGTTGACGTTCTAGGAGATACATTCCTATCAGGTTTTGGTATCGCGGCTTCAGCCCCTGCAAACGGAGCTGACTTCTTGATTTTAACAAGACAAGATGGTGGAGATCTAATGATCACCGGCAATGGAACATATATCAACCAAAACGGTATTACATCTTCATCAGCGGGTTCTTCTGCAGTTCTTCTAATGCTAGAAGGCGTTAATGACGAACCAGAAACGGGAGTTAATGTATCAGTTGATAAAAACCAGGTTGTGGCTTCAACCACAACACACGATCACTATGTGACAGGAATCAATATCGACTACACTCCATTCCAGGATAGCGATGTAATTGTTAAAATTAACGGTGTTGAAGTTAACATCGGAGATGGAGACAACGAAGATGATTGTTACTTTACAGATCCTACCCTTCCAGGTTACAATACTGATGGAAACGCAATGGTCGCCAAGCTGATTAAAGACATTGCATCCGGCGACGTATTGATCTGGAACCCTACCTACGCAGGTTATGGACTAGATCCATCAGATGATATTGACGTTATTTACCAGGCTTCTTCTTACGACCTGTAAAAAAACGCATTTTTTCCAGAAAATATCACTATATTATATCAAAAAGGGAGCTAAACGCTCCCTTTTGTTTTGATATATAGTCTTGAAGCTGGCACAAAGTCGGCTTCAAGAACAAAAAATACGAAAACCACATACATGGCACAAATTCGTTCAAAACAAATCGCAGATTTCCTAGCTACGGTTAACTGGGGCTCAGTTACAGCTAACGACATCGCAAACGCAGCTGACATCGACTCAAGATTCGGCACGGTTGAAGGCAGAGCTCTAGCTCTAGAATCATCAGTTGATTCTCTAGAAGGCGCTCTATCTGCGGAAATCTCTGCTACTAATGCAGACGTTAACGCAATCAACGCGTCTGTTGACTCTCTAGAGGGCAAGGCAGGTTCAGACCTATCTTCATTGGTGACTAGAATCTCAAACGACGAGGTAGCTCTATCTACGGAGATCTCAACTACTAATTCTGAAGTTATTTCTCTAACAACTAGAGTTTCTTCTGAGGAAGTTGCAAGAGCAAACGGCGACGCTGAAATCAATGTAGCTCTATCTGCAGAGATCTACGCTACTAACGCTGATTTCACTTCAGTTAACCTAAGAATGACTAATGACGAGGCTGCTCTAGCTGCTGAAATCGCTACAACTAACGGCGAAGTTACTTCTCTAACAACTAGAGTTTCTTCTGAGGAAGTTGCAAGAGATGCGGCTGACACTGTTCTACAGGGCAACATCAACACAGAAAAAGGTAGAATTGACGCTATCCTAGCTGGTTCTGCTGCTGACCTAGACCAGTTCGCTGAAGTTATCACTTACTTGAACTCTCTAGACACTGCAAACGACCTAGACCTAGTGAACCACATCGCTACTGCTGATGCACACTTCACTGCTCTAGACGCTTCTGTTGATTCTCTAGAAGGCGCTCTATCTGCGGAAATCGCTGCTACTAACGCTGACGTTAACTCTATCAACCTTAGAGCTACTAACGACGAAACAGCATTGGCTACCGAAGTTTCAAGAGCTACAACTAAAGAAGGTCAACTAGACGCTTCTGTTGATTCTCTAGAAGGCGCTCTAGCTGCTGAAGCTCTAAGAGCTACAGCTGCTGAGGGTGATCTAGCTGCTGATCTTCTAACTGAAGAGAACAGAGCTATCGCTGCTGAGAACAAGCTTATCCAGTCTGTAGATTCTATCGAGCTTCAACTAGGTTCTGTTAACGGCAACCTAGTTGATTCAGTTGACTCTATCGAGCTAGCTCTTTCTGCTGAAATCTCAGCTACAAACTCTGATGTTGCTTCTGCTAACGTTAGATTCACTGGCCTAGATTCAGCTCTAGCTGCTGAAATCTCTGCTACTAACTCTGATTTCGTATCAGTTGACGCAAGAGTTCTTTCTGAGACTAATGCAAGAACTACAGCTGATTCTTCTCTAACTGTTAGAATTTCTAACGAAGAGCAAGCACTTGCTGCTGCTAAAGTTTCTATCGACAACAAAATCGACGCAGAGCACTCTCATCACACTGCTGCTGAAGTTGCTCTACAAGGTTCAGTTGACTCTCTAGAGGCTGCTCTAGCAGCTGAAATCACTGCAACTAACGGTGATGTTACTTCTATCAACACAAGAGTTGCATCTGAAACTGCTGCAAGAGGTTCTGTTGACACAGTTCTTTCTGGCGAAATCGCTACAGAGAAGTCAAGAATCGACGCTATCCTAGCTGGTTCTGCTGCTGACCTAGACCAGTTCGCTGAAGTTATCACTTACTTGAACTCTCTAGACACTGCAAACGACCTAGACCTAGTGAACCACATCGCTACTGCTGATGCACACTTCACTGCTCTAGACGCTTCAGTTGACTCTCTAGAAGGTCTAACTTCTGGTAAGTATGTTTCAGTTGACACTAGATTCGATGGCCTAGACGCTGCCCTAGCTGCTGAAATCGCTGCAACTAACGGTGATGTTTCTTCTATCGACACAAGAATCTCTGGCGAGATCTCAAGAGCTACTTCTGCTGAAGCTTCTCTAACTACTAGAGTTGTTGCTGAAGAAGGTGCTAGACTTGCTGGTGACTCTTACACTGCTGAGACTGTAGTTGGTGTTGTTGGCGCTCCTCTTACACCAGTAGCATTCAACACATTATCTTCTTACAGAGGTGGTGTTTACGATCTAGAAGTTTACGTTAACGGTTTGAAAGTTGATTTCACACAGTTGACTCCTAACTCTTTCCAACTTAACCTAGCATACGATCTAGAAGCTACTGATAAAGTTATGGTTATCGGTGTTCTATCTTAATATCTAGTTAGTTTGATTACTTAACACCTGAGGGGTCCCGTTTGGGACCCCTCTTTTTTTGGATAAATAAACAGTACTTAAAAATTCATCTATAATTAAAATGAACATTGGAATTACAATAGGTCTTAACGAAGAAAATGAAAGTATGTGGGTTAATGGCATTAAGTTAAATGCTATTCTACTTGCAAATGCACTTCAACAGATTGGGAAACATAACGTTTATATCATAGATACATCTAATAAGGTTGAAGATTTAACTAAAGTTAGATGGGATTACAATAAATTCCCAGTTAAAAAGTTGTCAGACGTATTTTCAACAACTGACATAATGATTACGTTAGGAACTTCCTTTCCATCAGAAACAATTAAAAGATTTAAGGATCAGGGACCAAATAAAAGATTGATTAAATATATGTGCGGTAACTCTTACGTTATCGAAATGGAAAGATCAATCTTTAAAGATGGAAATGATTTAGGTATTGCTCCATGGGATGCAGGTGCTGATGAAGTATGGTACGTTCCACAGCAGGGTTATCAAAACCACTATTACTATAGATCAATTTTTAGAACTGATAAAGTTTATCCGGTGCCTTTTGTTTGGGATCCAATGTTCTTACATGAAGAAATCGAAGTGTATAAGAGAATTGGTAAGAAGATGCCAATTTATAACGTTAACACACCGCAGGCTGAAAAGAAGCTATCGGTTTTCGAACCTAATTTAAACGTTGTTAAATATGCAATGATTCCTATTCTTGCAGCTGAAGAAGTTTATAGAAGAGGTGTTGAGTTCAACAAAATGTTTATATCTTCTGGAAAGGCACTTCTTAAAAATGGCTATTTCAAATCAATGATTAAAACTTTAGACATGGTTAAAGTCATTGAAAAGGATCCTAATAAAGTTAAAGTTAAATTTACATCAAGGTATCCTGTCTGCCATTATCTAGCTGAAACATCCGATATTGTAGTTTCTCACCAGTGGGAGAATCCTTTGAATTATTCATACCTAGATGTGATGTATCTTGGATTTCCCCTAATTCATAATGCAGATATGATTAAAGACGCGGGTTACTATTATCCTGATTTTAACATTGAGGCAGCCGCAGACCAAATTCAATATGCGCTAGAACATCACGATAATAATAGAGAAGAATACGCTAAGAGAAATAAACTAGTTCTAGACAGATACACTATCAAAAACACACAAATGATAGATCTATATGATAAGCTGATCGAAAACCTATACGATGGTCAACATCAGTTAAGCCACGAATATGATTGGAAAACAAATTTGTACAAATAATGGGATTTCTAGAAACTTTGAATCAATTTAATAACACTGTAGCGCCCCAGAAAAAAGAGGCCCCAAAGGCACCTTCAAAACCTGAAGTTACCTTCGTAATGACAGCCTGTGGCCGAGTAGACTTGATGGTTCAAACTCTTGACTCATTCTTAAAATACAACACGTATCCTATCAAAAGATACATCATCACCGAAGACTCAGCTGATGAAAGCGTATTTGAACAGTGTAAACTGTTGAATCAACAAAAATACGGTGGCAAATTAGAATTCATTTTTAATAACCCAAAAATAGGTCAAGCTAGATCTATTGATTTAGCTTATTCTACAATCGACACTGAATACGTTTTTCACTGTGAAGAAGATTGGGAATTCTATAAATCAGGATTCATTGAACACTCGATGTTCGTGTTAAAGGCTGATCCAACAATCTTACAGGCGTGGATCAGACCAAAGAATGATAAGATTCTTAATAAAATAGATCAAACCATTCAAGAAATTGGAGGGATCAGAACTAGAAAGGTTCTACCAGCTTCATTTATGGTTAAAGGCGGAGGTCCTAGAGGTTCAGACCTAATTGTTAAAGATTACATGGGATTCAGTTGGAATCCTGGTTTAAAGAGAATGTCAGACTACAAATTATTGGGTCCCGGTGGTTATTTGAAAAAAGGACCAGAACATTCAGTTGACGGGTTCTATAGAGGTCATAAGAATGGATTTAGAATTGTTAGCATTTCAGCTAATGACGATGAAGGATACGTTAAACATATCGGATGGGGTCGTAGAGCTGGAGATCCAAGATACGGTTTAGACGATAATAAAAAGGACCTGGAAACGGCTGTAAAAGAAGCTGAAAATGAAAAAAATCTTAGGGATCAAAAATTAAAAGAGGAGCAGGACAAGAAGAATCAAATACAATCAGTTAACAAATTGAACCCTATGATTTCAATTGTAATGCAAACTTATCTTGGTCATTATCCTGGAGCAAGAATAGATTCTGTCATGAAATTTAGAAGAGCAGTTGAAAGTTTCCTACTTCAAGATTATAAAAACGCAGAATTGGTCATTGTTAGTGATGGCTGCGAAATCACGCATAACGAATATCTTCAATTATACTCTGACATTCCATCAATTAAATACGTTTATGTTTCAAAATCTGGAGCTTTAAACATGTATGAAACTGTCGGTGATAAAAAGTATTACAGAGGAACTCCAAGAAGATTAGGCGTTTCAGCTGCTTCTGGAGACATCATAACATACATGGATTCAGATGATTATTTACACCCATCATTTTTGAAATACATTGTTGAATACCACAACATGAAACCAGACGCAGATTGGATGATCAACGGCGCATGGTATGATCATGTGAACATAATTAATTCAGCTGGAATCGATCAAGTCTTAGAACCGTATAACACCAATCAAGTTTTGAACATTCCTAAATTAGGCGCAAAATTTGTTGAAACCAAAGTCAAGAAAGGGTTGATCGTTAATACTCCTTGGTTGCTAGCTCACAAATCTCATTGTGTGACAAGATGGACAGATACATTTGGAGCAATAAGTGAAGACGTTGAATTCGGTAGAAGACTAAGAGAGACGTATAAGAATGGATTTAGATACGATCAGCCATCTTACTTTAGATGCCATTACACTGGCAAGTGGGATGTTTAAGTAAATAATATATCGTAACCGTATCTAACGCAATAATCATTGATCCTAGCCCTTAATGAGGGTCTAACCTTTTCAAATTCTGTTTGAAGATCTTTATCAATGGTTCTACCATGGTCTCTAGCATTTACCTTTTGATTTGATTCAACCCACTGAATTTCAAACCCTTTACCTTGTAAAAAGGCAAATAGATCTTGAGATTGATCTTCAATTCTAAATGTGAAATCCGGATTTCTCAAGGTAATCAACCTATCCCATTGTAATATCGAATGAATGGCCTGCTCTACACGGTTTGGACTTTCCAATACGCCATTCTTCAATCTGTAATTCAAAGACATTGAATTAGTGTTCTCAGTGAATGCAATTGAAGGAATTGAAGTTCTAGGATCTCTAACGTTGTAAATCAAGATTTCAGATTCTACGTTTGGGAAATCTGCAATATAAGGCCATGGCCCATTTTCAACAGCCAATTGCCATGCAACTACACCGTCCCTTTCAAGCTTTTCATGACCAACTTCTAATCCCCATGAATTTAAGATTGAAGATGTAAATCCAGTTCCGGTTCTTGGGTGACCAAGTCCAAGAATTTTAATCTTTTGTTTCTTTTCTGCCATCAAGGATTTCTCCATGTACTTAACATAGGACTGTAAGATACCTTCCTTTTGATCATCGGGTGCATGATACCAGGTCCAGGCAACTGACGTTTGAATCACTTCAATTTCTTTTTGAACCTTTGAACTCTCTTCCTTTAAAGATTCTACATGATCGTAATACTCTTCCGATAATTCAACCTCTAATTTAATGGCCGTTGAAATCAATAGAGCCCAATTGTAATCATCGTTTGCCTTAATGGCATTTTCGTAATGAGATTTTAATTCTAATTTACTAGAATCTGAAATATCAGTGGGTAATCTGTCTGGATGACATTTAACTACCATTTTTCTAAAAAGCTTCTTAAACAATGGATCTCTCTCAGGTTCCTCACTTTCGTTTTTAGAAGCATCAGCCTCATTTGCTAGGCTTTCCACCTTCTTATTATCAAATAAATCGGGTCTTTTTAATCCTGCGATCGCGGAACCAAACTCAGAGTTAACTTCGGACTGTAGCTCTTTCAGATCACTTAAGTCTTCAACGAAGAACTCATACTGCCTGAGCATTCTTTTAAAATCTATTATTTGAGAGCCTAGTTTTTTCACTGTTTAAATTGATACCCTGAAAGATTCATTCTGATTAACTTTCAATAAAAAGCTATAAAATCGGACCAGAAATAAACTTTAACCATTTCTTTGTGTATATATACCATAGTGAGAAAACCCTCAAACATAAACCACAAATAAACAATCTAGTAAGACATGTCTCAAATCAAAATCAAACAGATTGATGGCTTGCAAGAGATTCTTGACGCTATCATTCTTTCGATCACGTCGGGATCGCTAAAGTCAACCTTTACACAGGTTGGCCATGGCTTCTCAGCAGGTCAGGTTGTTGCCTTCGACGGTGGTACATGGGTCCTTGCTGATGCATCTATTGAGGACAAACTAGGTAGAATTGTTATTGAATCAACTCCATCCGCCGACACCTTTGTCGGTGTTCAGGTTGGTAAGGTAACAGTTGCTACTTGGAATCTTGTCCCAGGTGCGTTTTATGTTGTTGACGATTCAGGAACGGGTAATCCTGTATTGTTCACAACAAACGACGCGTATGCATACAGTAACCCAATCATGCAGGCAATTACCGAAACGACAGCACATGTCCTTCCTTGGAGACCATCAGTTGGTGGCGCACCAGTCGACACAGGAGTCGAAGTGTACCAAAGAGATGAAACACCTCTACCAACAAACGGTGACTACTCGGCAACGGGCATTACAATCGATTACACCCCATTCTTAGACTCAGCAGTTGACATTATTGTCAACGGTGTTGGCGTCTCGGAAGGTAATGGTGTAAAAACTTCCGACTGTTATTTCTCCAATGACGGAGGCACAACAGCCAAAACAATCGCTAACATCGAAGCCGGTGACGAACTCTACTGGAACGGTGATATCGCAGGATTTGATCTAACTGCAGATGACGTTATCGACATCATCTACAATAAATCAGCCCTAGATTAAACTAAAACCAAAACAGACATTTAATAAAGATGGCAATTCCTTTAATTAAAACGACTGGTACCTCAGGTTCATCAGGTTCTTCGGGAACGGACGGAACTTCGGGTACTAACGGTACAAGCGGCACAGCAGGTACTTCAGGAACTTCAGGTTCTTCTGGTACTTCTGGCTCTTCTGGTACGTCTGGTTCGTCAGGTACAAACGGTACTTCGGGTACTTCAGGTACTTCGGGTACTTCAGGTTCATCAGGTACTTCTGGTACTTCTGGTTCATCTGGTTCTTCAGGAACTGATGGTACGGATGGCTCCAGTGGTACATCAGGTTTATCTGGAACTTCGGGTCTAGACGGTACAGACGGTACATCAGGTACTTCAGGTACTTCAGGTACTTCAGGTTCATCTGGTACTAACGGTACTTCAGGTTCATCTGGTACTGACGGCACAGATGGTACTTCTGGTACTTCTGGTACTTCAGGTACAAATGGTACTTCAGGTACCTCTGGTACTTCAGGTACTTCAGGTTCATCTGGTACTAACGGTACTTCAGGTACATCAGGTACTGACGGCACAGATGGTACTTCTGGTACTTCTGGTACTTCAGGTACTTCAGGTTCTTCAGGTACATCAGGTACTGACGGTACAGATGGTACTTCAGGTACTTCAGGTACTTCAGGTTCTTCAGGTACATCAGGTACTTCTGGTACTTCTGGTACTTCAGGTTCATCTGGTACAGATGGTACTTCAGGTACTTCAGGTACAAACGGTACAAACGGCACTTCAGGCACTTCAGGTACTTCAGGTACAAACGGCACTTCAGGTACTTCAGGTACTTCAGGTACAAGCGGTACATCTGGTACATCAGGAACTTCAGGTACATCTGGTACATCAGGTTCATCTGGTACAGACGGTACTTCAGGAACAGACGGTACATCAGGTACTTCAGGTACTTCAGGTACTTCAGGTACAAATGGTACAAATGGTACAAATGGTACATCAGGTACATCAGGTACAAACGGTACAAACGGTACATCAGGTACATCAGGTACAAACGGTACAAACGGTACTTCAGGTACTTCAGGTACAAACGGTACTTCAGGTACTTCAGGTTCATCTGGTTCTTCAGGTTCATCTGGTTCTTCAGGCACATCTGGTACTGATGGTACATCGGGTACTTCAGGTCTATCTGGTACTTCAGGCCTAGACGGTACTGATGGTACATCTGGTACTTCTGGTACTTCAGGTTTGACAGGTGAAGGAGGTTCATCTGGTACTTCTGGTACTTCTGGTACTTCTGGTACTTCTGGTACTTCAGGTACTTCTGGTACTTCAGGTACAAACGGTACTTCAGGTACTTCAGGTACAAGCGGTACATCTGGTACATCAGGAACTTCAGGTACATCTGGAACTTCAGGTACTGATGGTACTTCAGGCACATCTGGAACTTCGGGCACATCTGGAACTTCAGGTTATGATGGTGCTAAATCAGGATGTTACGGCGATCCAAATGGTGACGTAACAGGTTCATTCGTTGGTCAACTTTACTTTGACTGCGACGGTGGTATTTGGGAATGGTCAGGCTATGGTCCTGGTAACCCTGCACCATGTGATCAAGGTATGGACGTTGTGTTCTTGGTTGACTACACCGGCTCAATGGGTGGAGCAATCAACAACGTTAAGTCTTCAATTGCAGCTATCGCTTCAACGATCGAGACAGAATCTAACAACAACTACAGACTATCTCTTGTAACATTTGACGAGTACGGAGTTAACGGTACACCAACTTACGGTGCAACTGCAACTTACAACGCTCTTCCATCTACACAGAGATACATTCTACAGAACTACACAGCTAGCAGATCTTCACACATCACTGCTCTAGAGACATTCTCGTCAAACAACATCTCTTCGTTCACTTCACAGTTGAACAAGATGAATACAGTTGACTTCCCTCTAGGTAATGGTCAAGGTACTCCAGAACCAGCAGGTATTGCTCTTGATAGAGTAATCAACGCCGGTATGGTAGGTGGCTTTAGAGAAGGTGTTGCTAAATACATTGTTCTTATTACAGACGCACCTGACGGTGGTAGCGACGACGCATATACTCAAGCAGATATTGATTTTGCTGATGTATTGAAAGTTGACGCTTACAACGCTAACGCACAGGTGTTGTTGATGACTACTTATTCAACTTCATCACTTAACACAATCGCAACCTATTCTGGTGGTATTGTTACTAACAGCCACGCCCCTGGTGCGGTACAAACAGTGATCGAAGATACATGTACAGCTAACGAAGGATCTACTCCAGGTGGCGGTGCATGGACATTCAAAGGTTACATTTCAGGTGAAGCCGGTATCCCAGGTTCTTCTGGTACATCAGGTACATCAGGTACAGACGGTACTTCTGGTACAGACGGTACATCTGGTACTTCTGGAACTTCAGGTACTTCTGGAACTTCAGGTACTTCTGGTACATCTGGAACTTCAGGTACTAACGGTACATCTGGAACTTCAGGTACTAACGGTACATCTGGTACTTCTGGTACTTCTGGTTCATCAGGTATAACTGGTGAAGGAGGTTCTTCAGGTACTTCAGGTACATCTGGTACAAACGGTACTTCTGGTACTTCTGGTACTTCGGGTACATCTGGTTCTTCAGGTTCATCTGGTTCTTCAGGTTCATCTGGTACAAACGGTACATCTGGTACTTCTGGTTCATCTGGTACTTCTGGTTCATCTGGTTCTTCAGGTACAAACGGTACATCAGGTACAAACGGTACTAACGGTACATCTGGTACATCTGGTACTTCAGGTTCATCTGGTTCTTCAGGTTCATCTGGTATCAAGGGTGCTCCAGGTACTTCAGGTACTTCAGGTTCATCTGGTTCTTCAGGTTCATCTGGTTCATCTGGTTCTTCAGGTACTAATGGTACTTCTGGAACTTCAGGCACAGCTGGTACATCTGGTACATCTGGAACTTCAGGTACCTCTGGTTTCACAGGTACTTCAGGTACTTCAGGTACTTCAGGTCTTGATGCTACGATCAACGTTCCTTACTTCTGGGGAGGTGCGGGCGATGCTCAATCAACTGAAGTAACTTCAGATACTGGTAATCTTTTCACAGCTACTGAATTGAGATTCAACAGATATGATAGATGGAATCTTGACAGATACATCCTGTTGAATTCAACAGGTCTTGCATCACAATTGATGTTCTCTTATAACGGTGCAGATACACACGAATTCACAATCACTGCTAAGGCATGGGTTAGTAACGAAATGGTATTTGACGTTATTAGAATTAATTCTCCGATGACTGCATACGCACCATCAATCAACGATTTGCAAGTAGTTAAATTTGCTATCGCAGGTGCTACTGGTGTTAGCGGTCTGGACGGTACATCAGGTACATCAGGTACAAACGGTACATCAGGTACAAACGGTACATCAGGTACAAACGGTACTAACGGTACTTCAGGTACTTCAGGTACTTCTGGTACTTCAGGTACTTCTGGTACTTCAGGTACTTCTGGAACATCTGGTACATCGGGTACAAACGGTACTTCTGGTTCTTCAGGTTCATCTGGTTCTTCAGGTTCATCTGGTACTTCAGGTTCATCTGGTTCATCTGGTTCATCTGGTTCATCTGGTTCATCTGGTTCATCAGGAACTTCAGGTACAAACGGTACTTCGGGTTCATCTGGTTCATCTGGTTCTTCAGGTACAAACGGTACTTCAGGTTCATCTGGTTCTTCAGGTTCATCTGGTACAAACGGTACTTCTGGTTCTTCAGGTTCTTCAGGTTCATCTGGTTCTTCAGGTTCATCTGGTACTTCAGGTACTGATGGCACTTCTGGTTCTTCAGGTTCTTCAGGTTCATCTGGTTCTTCAGGTTCATCTGGTACAAACGGTACTAATGGTACTTCTGGAACTTCAGGTACATCTGGTATCAAAGGTGCTCCAGGTACGTCTGGTTCATCAGGTTCATCAGGTTCATCAGGTTCATCTGGTACAAACGGTACTTCAGGTTCATCTGGTTCTTCAGGTTCATCTGGTTCTTCAGGTTCATCTGGTACTTCAGGTACTGATGGCACTTCTGGTTCTTCAGGTTCATCAGGGTCATCAGGTTCATCTGGTATCAAGGGTGCTCCGGGTACTTCAGGTACTTCGGGTACTAACGGTACAAACGGCTCATCTGGTTCATCTGGTTCATCAGGTTCATCAGGTTCATCGGGTTCATCAGGTTCATCTGGTTTTGATGGAGCTAAATCAGGAATTAATGTTCCAGCTCTAGGTCTAGGATCATTCGTTGGTCAACTAGGTTTCACAGCAGATGGTCTACTTTACTCTTGGAGTGGAACTGATTGGGTTTTAACTGAAGATCTAAACGGTACTTCAGGCTCATCTGGTTCATCTGGTTCTTCAGGTTCATCTGGTATCAAGGGTGCTCCTGGTGTGAACGGTACTTCTGGTTCATCTGGTTCATCTGGTTCTTCAGGTTCATCTGGTACATCTGGTATCAAGGGTGCTCCTGGCGTGAACGGTACATCTGGTTCTTCAGGTTCATCTGGTTCTTCAGGTACTGACGGTACTTCAGGTTCATCTGGTTCATCTGGTTCTTCAGGTTCATCAGGTTCATCTGGTATCAAGGGTGCTCCTGGTGTGAACGGTACTTCTGGTTCATCTGGTTCATCTGGTTCTTCTGGAACTTCAGGTACATCTGGTATCAAAGGTGCTCCTGGCGTGAACGGTACATCTGGTTCATCTGGTTCATCTGGTTCTTCAGGTACTGACGGTACTTCAGGTTCTTCAGGTTCATCTGGTTCTTCAGGTTCATCTGGTACATCTGGTACAAACGGTACTTCAGGTTCTTCAGGTTCTTCAGGTTCATCTGGTTCTTCAGGTTCATCTGGTATCAAAGGTGCTCCTGGCGTGAACGGTACATCTGGTTCATCTGGTTCATCTGGTTCTTCAGGTACTGACGGTACTTCAGGTTCTTCAGGTTCATCTGGTTCTTCAGGTTCATCTGGTTCATCTGGTATCAAGGGTGCTCCTGGCGTGAACGGTACTTCTGGTACATCTGGTACAAACGGTACTTCAGGTTCTTCAGGTTCTTCAGGTTCATCTGGTTCTTCAGGTTCATCTGGTTCTTCAGGTACTTCAGGTACTAACGGTACTTCAGGTTCATCTGGTTCTTCAGGTTCATCTGGTTCTTCAGGTTCATCTGGTTCTTCAGGTTCTTCAGGTACTTCAGGTACTAACGGTACTTCTGGTTCTTCAGGTTCATCAGGGTCATCAGGTTCTTCAGGTACTTCAGGCACTAACGGTACTTCAGGTTCTTCAGGTTCATCTGGTTCTTCAGGTTCATCTGGTTCTTCAGGTACTTCAGGTACTAACGGTACTTCAGGTTCTTCAGGTTCTTCAGGTTCTTCAGGTTCATCAGGTTCATCTGGTACTGACGGTACTTCAGGTTCATCAGGTTCATCTGGTTCATCTGGTTCATCAGGTACATCTGGTAAAAACGGTACTTCAGGTTCATCTGGTTCATCTGGTTCTTCAGGTTCATCAGGTACAAACGGTACTTCAGGCTCTTCAGGTTCATCTGGTTCTTCAGGTTCATCTGGTTCTTCAGGTACTAACGGTGCTAAAGGTGCTACAGGTGCTCAAGGTGCTCAAGGTGCTCAAGGTGCTGGAGGTGGAGACGGTACATCAGGTATTTCAGCTACTGTTAACGCACAGTGGAAATGGAACTCTGGTACTACACCGACTTCAACTAGAATGACAACATCGTCTGGTTCACTACACGGGCCTACAATCACTGGAATTACTTTCCACGACATTGATAAGAACAACGTAAACAGAGATGCTACCTTGAACGCAATCGGTCCAGGTTCTCAGATTAAACTAACCACTACCGGAGGACCATACGCTGGTACATCTGAGTGGTCTGTAACAGATGTTACAGCATTTGCGAGCTACGTAATATTCACTGTTACAAACATCTATAATGATGCGGCTGTTGCACCACCTGCAGATCACACTGTTTATGTTGAATTCACAGTGGTTCCTAAACCAGGTACATCAGGTGTATCTGTATCGGGTGCTCAAGGTGCTCAAGGTGCTAACGGTGTCAGCTATGCTGGTTTTACTTCTAATTCCTCTAACATAATTGGAACTGGTAACAAGTCATTCAATCTAAGCTCATCAGACCATCCATTCGCGATAGGTTCTAGAGTTAGACTTGCACAAAGTGCTACCAATTTCATGGAAGGTGAAGTTTATTACGTTCCAGCTGCAAGTGCTATCGCAGTTGCAGTCGATCTAACAAGCGGTTCAGGTACTTACTCTGCATGGCAAGTTAGTCTAGCTGGTATGCCAGGTGTTGATGGTACTAACGGTGCTAAAGGTGCTACAGGTGCTCAAGGTGCTCAAGGTGCTGGTGCTGCTGCAACATTGACCAATAACATCAACAACTACGTTGTAACAGCAACTGGCGGTGCTACACCATTCAACGGTGAATCAGGTCTACAATACGACGGCGCGGTATTCTCAGTTAAGTCTACTGTATTCCGTACAGGTACTGGTAGTGCCCTTGGTTATCCAGCATACGCTAACGTAATTAGTGTAGGTAGTGGTGTTCTGATCAGCGACGGAGATATGGATGGTCCAGTGCCAATGATGTATGATGCTCTTGGTGGAGGCTTTGGTTACCAAAGTTCATCACTACGATTCAAGACTGATGTTGAAACTCTAACGTTCGACGCTGAGGCATTCCTAAGCCTAGATGCTAGAGAGTTCACATGGAAGGAATCTGGTAGGAAAGACCTAGGTTTCATTGCAGAAGAAGTTGCTGCATTTGACGAGAGACTTGGTGTCTCTGACGGTCAAGGTGGCTTCATCTCGATGCATTACGACAAAATGACGGTTTACTTATTCCAAATTGTTAAGGACCTACACTCTAGAGTGAAGGAACTTGAAAATAGAATAAATAACCTATAAATAAGCTGAAAGCGGACCCGGTCTCCGGACCGGGTCCTCTTCTTAAAAAACAAAGATAAGAAAATGTCTAGAATTAGTCTTAAGGACTTAACAACGTTTCAATCATCATTCGTTCTGAAAGATGAGGACGTCGAACAGTTGAAAGCCAGATTCATTGATGCTACTAAAACAGCAACTGTCAAGGGTGACGCAAGATCGTCAAATCTTTACAGTGCCAATGAATCTTACACAAAACTTTTCGCAATGGGTCCGATTGTTGATGAACTTACTCGTGGTGTTAAGGCACTTGAAGTGGAAATGTCCCACCTTCACGAGTATATTGCTGGTCAGCTTGGTCGTGATGCAGATAAAACCGTCCTTCCTCCAAACGTAGCATTTACGGATGCTCTTGGAAATGAATTTCAGGTGGTTACATTTGATACAGAAACTAAGAAGTCGCAAATCAATGTTGATGAACTTTTCGTTGGTCCAAACTCACTTTACGTTAATAACAAAAAAGTTATCGAAGATAACTCAGATACTATTAACATTTCAACCGACCCGGGTCAAAACCTAGTAGTTAAAACCCTAAGCGAGGGTATTCTACAATTCTCTGCACAAGAGGGTGGTATGGTTTTCACCACTACGGGCGGTGCTACGTTTAATACAGACATCACTATTAGCTCGACTAAATCGATCTCTGGTTCTAATGCAACCACAGGTCTACAACTTGGTAAAACTCAAGTTAATGGTCAGCTAACAGTTGATGGTAATATCATTCTTCCGGGTACAGCAAAAATTGCTTTTGCAGGTGACGCGGCAGAAACATTCATTGCAGCGAATACAGATACTCCAGAAGATTTGGAGATCTTCGCTGATCAGGACATTCACCTAAGACCGGATAACAACGTTACGGTCAACGGTACAGCAATCCTAAACTCATCAGGTCAGTGGATTGGTCCTAACACGGGTCTAATCGGTGCTCAAGGTGCTCAAGGCGCTGCTGGTACTTCAGGCGTAAATGGTGCTCAAGGTGCTAGAGGTGCTCAAGGTGCTGTAGGTGCTCAAGGTGCAGTAGGTGCTCAAGGCGCAGTAGGTGCTCAAGGTGCTGCAGGTGCTAAGGGCGATACTGGTGCTACTGGTGCTCAAGGTTCTGTAGGTGCTAAAGGCGATACTGGTGCTACTGGTGCTCAAGGTGCTGCAGGTGCTAAAGGTGCTACTGGTGCTACTGGTGCTCAAGGCGCTGCAGGCGCTAATGGTACTTCAGGTTCATCTGGTACTTCAGGTCGTGATGGTTCTACTGGTCCTACTGGTGGTACAGGTCCTACAGGTGCTCAAGGTTCTGTTGGTACCCCAGGTGCTGGCGGTACTAAAGGTGCTCCAGGTGCTCCAGGTTCTCAAGGTGCTCAAGGTGCTGTAGGTGCTCAAGGTGCTGTAGGTGCTCAAGGTGCTGTAGGTGCTCAAGGAGCTGTTGGTCAAAAAGGTGATACAGGTGCTACTGGTCCACAAGGTGGCGGTGGTGCTACAGGTGCTCAAGGCGCAGTAGGTGCTCAAGGCGCAGTAGGTGCTCAAGGTGCTACTGGTCCACAAGGTGGCG
>OCVQ010000970.1_pt1 | contig 23623 bp, 12 predicted proteins | sample 1539061 | NCBI WGS metagenome assembly OCVQ01 (sample SAMEA3355526, study PRJEB22509) | marine metagenome | biome: marine; feature: river plume; material: water | place: USA | collected 2010-08-08 | depth 0.5 m | reverse complement strand
TAGTGCTATTTGCTGCTCATACAGCAGAAGTATATTTAGAAAATAATTTAACGGTTGTTGAACCTATCCCCTCCGATTCAATACCAATCACTTTTTGGGTGTTACCACCAACTGCGGTGCTGTCTTTCCCAATTACTGTGTTATCTGTGCCTCCAAAAGTGGTCGTTCTTGTTCCGCTCGCAATATTTCTTCTTCCACCGATTGACGCTGATTGAGTTCCAGTTGCTGAGTTATCATTTGCTGTATTGTTTGGGGACAAAGTTGCAATGTTGCCAACTTGAATATCGTTTGTTGTAGTTGATCCGTTAGTTGTTACATCATCAAGTGTTCCAACGCTTGTGATAAATCCTGCATTATTGGTCAGTTCAGTGATGTTATCACTTGGTTGTAATGCACTATCAGAATTGTTCAGCTGCTCTTGAGTTGCAAACTTGTGCGTAGTAATTGTATCATCAATATCATCAGCATCTAACACAACTACACCAGTTTGCGTATTAACACTATCAACTGGAACTGAAGTAATATAACCAGCATTGTTTGTCAGCTCTGTTATGTTATCTCCATTTTGCAATGCACTATCTGCATTGTCTAGCTGCTCTTGAGTTGCAAACTTGTGAGCAGTTGTCGAGTCATCAATATCATCAGCACCTAACACGACCGACCCTGTTTGTGTGTTGACCGAATCCACTGGTGCGGAGGTAATGTAACCAGCATTATTATTAAGCTCTGTTATGTTATCTCCATTTTGCAATGCACTATCTGCATTGTCTAGCTGCTCTTGAGTTGCAAACTTGTGAGCAGTTGTCGAGTCATCAATATCATCAGCATCTAAAACTACTACTCCTGTTTGCGTATTAACACTATCAACAGCACCACCACCACCTGGGCCTGAATCGATATCAGAAGCTAACCATTTTCCACTAACTGAATCCCAAAGGATTCCTTGACCATCACTCGGTGAAACTGTAAAGTCAACATCAGTCAACTTGGATAGAGAAACTTCATGGGGGTTTTCTTTATCATCAATATGATCAGTGACTAAACTCGTATTGTTCCCAACCAAGTTAGTAACTGTAGTTGCGAAGTTTGGATCATCACCAAGAGCTGAAGCCAGCTCGTTAAGAGTGTCTAAAGTTTCTGGTGCAGAGTCAACTAAGTCAGCCACCTTCGTATCAACTTCAGTCTTAGTGTATGTATTTGACTTGTCTGATTTTAAATCTAAGGAAGCCTGAGTTAAATTAGAAATCGGCTTATCTACATCTGCTGTGTTATCAACACTACCAAGACCAATTTGATCCGCTCCAACGTTATGTGGATTGTCTGTTCTGTTGGCATGTTCTATAGTAACTGGCTCAGAATCACCAAGAGAAATATTGCTTGATTCATTAGTGACTCTCTCACTTACTTCAAATTGACCTTCTAAAACTCTAGTTACTGTGCCATCAATACTAGTGAATAACTCAACATCATAATAATACCTCCCCGCTTTCATGTCTCGGGTATCTGTCGAATCTAGAGAGATGCTTATCTCACCGTTGACCTGGTTTAAAAAATCACAAGAGAGATTAACTCCATACTCAGATTTGTAATTCTTTCTGACTTGACCCCTAACACTATAGCTAGAGCAATCATAAGCTGAGCCGTCTTTGTTTTTTATGCTTACCGCTACAGAGAAAGTGCTTCCTTTATCTGCATATAAATCTATATGAGTTGACATATTATTATTTATACTATAAATGAATTAATATAACATCATGATATAGAATGTAAAAATTATCGGTGGTTATCGAGATTGTAAGAAGTGTTGTCTAGTATCTGATTTTCTTCGATATATTCATCACACTCTTCCTTACTATCAAACATAACTAAAGTATATTTGCTACCGACATAGCATGAGGTATCACAATATTCAACACTTGTAATTAAAGTGTTATCTTCAGAATTATAAACGAACCACCACTTCATATGTGGAGATTCACCAACGGGGTTTTCTATTTTTAAAAAAGACATGTTTATAGTGTGATTGTCCAACCTTTATTTACTAAAGCTAAGTAATCTACGTTGTTTGCACCTCCAGTTGGGCCTAGTGGATCATTATTTCGCAAGTCTAGAGCAGACCCAACAGCAGGATTTTGATTGACTACACCTGATCTATTATCATACTTTAAGCCTAGAGCCACGACTCTGAAACCAAATGGTGCAACTTCTACATCTTCATCAAATAAGTTCTGAACAGATCCACTAGCTTTGATATATTCAACACTCGCTGCCCATGATCCACCTCTAGAAATTTGTTCCTCAGTCCACTCATAAGCGTTACCACCCATATCGTAAGTTCCGTTATTCTCTTCAGTTCCACTACCAACATCCCAAGGTGATGAGCCTGACTCATAATTAGAATCTACACCTGGAGTTGGGATAGTGTCACCAGTTGTATACTCAGTATAACCACTTCCATCAGACTTGAAGTAAGCTGCTTTATACCATTCGTTTTCATTTGGAATAACATAAACAACTTTATATAACTCTAAGGCAGCTTCTCTATCAATCGTTAAAAGTGTTGTGGAGTCACTGAATTGGTAAGCACCTATAAGAGCATCACCAGTAGTTAACCAGTTTGCGTATTTAGCTGCTTCAATCCAACTTGTATTGGTAACGGGTTCATCTCCACCACCAGTAGATCCTATGACTCCATCTATATTGGAATCATTACTCACTGCAACATCGAACTGAGCATTAGTAACTTCGTATTTACAAATTGAATATGAGTAATCCACACCACCCAAGTCAGTCCCATTAGAATCACTTGGATTTCCAGTGTTTTCTATATCAGTGAATTTCATATTCACTCTATCACCCTGATGAGATACAGTAACATCATCAAAATCAGAATAAAGACCATTAACTGCCATCAGTATTTTATCTAAACCAGATCTCTTGATGGAGTTACCACGAACAGTAAAAGAACTCACCCTATCATTGAAACCAAAATCATTAGATACATCAGTAAAATCATTACTTGACATCAGCACTTTAACATCTCTCCCATTTTTTGGGTAGTCTTTTCCTACTTCGAATACATCGGGGACTGCTCCCGATATATCATTCTGCTGTATCCAATAATATTCTAAATTATTAAAGCTGGGATCGTTTAGAGTAAAGTCACCAGACAACTTGTTATTATCTACAACATATCTTACTGGAGAACCAGCAAGTTTAGAATGTGGGGGTCCTAGATAAGAGTTGTTCGATATATTAAAAACAGAAAGGTTGCTCCAAGAAGATGGAATTTCAGGCCTGTAGATATCTTGCAAGTTGTAGAAATCCCTATAATCAGCTACATTCTCTAAACTAGATTGATTAGTTATTTTAGTGAAATGACTCCTGTGATGAAACCAAAGTGTTTTACTTATTTTGGATAAGTCTAAATCACCACCAAACGGCTTGCTAGAATCTTCAATTAAACAATCCCACCAACTGATGTAACCATCTCCTTCATCAACTGTAATATACCCAGTCCCAGAGTTTTGGAAAGTGTGGGAATATTCTTCTGGAGTTGTTATTGAAGTAACTTCATAAGAAGCTTCTAAGCCAGAACCTTGAACATGAAAATTAATATTAACTGGTTCACCACCTACTTTAAGCCGTAATCCCAATACATCACCAGCATCAACAGCAAAAACCCACAAAGCACCAACTTCATCAGCTAGCTCTTCACCAGGTGACCATACTAGATTGCTCCCCAAGAAAGCTCTATTGACTTGATTGCTACCAAATCTAAGGTTGTCAGCACTGTTTAAATTCATTTAATCGACTATTATGTAAAGTGTATTCGGGTCTTTAACAGTAGTCGTATATTCTGGTGTAGTCAAAACGACTGTATCTGTCATACTATTTTCCCAAGCAATATCACCTTCGATTACGATAGTGCTATTACTAACATAGCGAATAGTAGCAACTGAGTTTATTCCAGTAGTATAAAAAGGCTCACCTCTTTGTGTAGACATTATATTTGTTTTATTTCTAGCACCTCCACCCAATGAAGAATCTGCATCCAATCTAACCTTGGCATTCGTTCTTTGCACAACGTCACACTTGAAACCAGCACTGATTCCAGTTGGTATATTAATAGTAACATCTTCACTAATAACATTTAAAGTTTTCTGGTCATGAAGAGATGAACTTAGTGAGATATCATTAGTAACACTAACAATCTCTTGAAAGAATACTGGGCCTGTTGCACCAGTCGCACCATCGGGACCACGGGGACCAGTAAATCCAGCAGGGCCTGTTGCACCAATTCCACCAACTCCACCAACGGGACCATCGGGGCCTGTTGCACCCGTAGTTCCAGCAGGTCCAGTTTGACCATCAGCTCCAATTAACTCACCAAGATCAGTCCAAGAATCTAAATCAAAATCATATACAAAAACGTGACTGTTTGTATATGCAGTTCCACCAGATGTATCTCCAACCGTAACAGCATATGTTGTTCCTGTCTTTTGGTATAGAACTGGAAGAACTGGATCAGTCCCTTGTGTGGGAAGTTCATCAGCATAATCAACACTACCCAAAACTGTGAAACCAGTTCCAGTTGCCCCGATTATAGTTCCAAAGTCAGTCGTTTCACCATTACTATAATCGAAGATTAGATGACCATTCTGATCCAATGTTATATTAGATATAATTAAGTTTGTCAGATCTTCATTTATGGCACTATTAATAGCATCAACTGGATCTAAGACATACGATACTATATCACCCAGGGGGTTTGTATAGAATATCTTATTATCTCTTATGTTGATAGCAATCTCTCCAAACTCAAGTGAGTCTGGATGTGGCTCTGACCCCTCGGTTGAGGAGTGTTTGAGAATTATTTTTGTTGGTGTTGATGCCATGTTATTTTATTTATAAAGATTTTACATATCCAATCGTCTATCCCACTTGGTGAAATACTGAGCTTCGTGATGTTCACTTCGTTCATAACCATGATTGGTATCGGGTGCACCTGCTCTGTAAATTCTACCAGTAAGATCTTCACTACTATCTTTGAACAAAATAAATGTTTGATGGACATTTTGCTCAAGCTCCACAAGCTTCAAAGGATCTTCAGGTGACTGTATATCTTGGAAGAAATTTGTATCGAGCCCCCTGCGATTTGGAGTTCCCAATCTACTCTTGTAATTGTATCCTGCGGCCCACAACTTGGCTTTACCAGTAGTTCCGTCAATGGGTTTAGTTACGACAAATGTTGTTCCCCTGCGGTCACCAGCATTATATTTGTCTCCCGAGAGACAGAAAACCTTGTGAACAGTATGATTGATATCCTCAGTCATGTAACCCAACTTAGCGAACAGAGGACTATCCACTGTTATACTTCCTTGACCTAGAGTTCCCTCTTCCGCTTGACCACAAGAGAAGAGATCAGTTCTAGAAGCTGCTCCAACTTGAACAGTCTTGGTGCAGTAACTAACATCACTAGTGCTACCCCATATATCATCTACATTATCATTAACAAATCCACCATCGGGGTTTGATTCTGCTAGGAAAGCTACGTCAGTGCCTGAACCGCTTCTTCCAGTGCCTGCACCAGCACGATTTTTACCAAATCCCCATATTTTGCCATCAGTATCAAGTGCTATAACATTCATGTAATTTTGACGTTGACCAATGAAGCAAAACTTCTTTATACTAGTAAGTCTTTTCTTTCTGACAAAAATAGTCGATGCGAAACTTGTGTTTTTATACAATCCAGCTGTGCCACCGAGGATGCATTCCTTTGTGCCAGCTTCATTATCATTATACAATCTAAACTTTCTGTCTTTATTATTACCATCAAGATCACCGAGTCTACATCTCCACCAACCAGAACCAACTTTAACTGCATCAAATTCTTGAAGAGTGTGATCAATTGAAGTAGTATAAACTCCATTGTTATGACCACTGACAGTTAGTTCAAATCCACCAGAATTTTTGATAACGGGAACCCAGTTGCTTATGTTTACTCTAGATTGATCATCTCCAATTCCTTTATATCCACCACCGCATGCCCAAAGATGACCACCCACATTGCTAGCTCTCCTAACAATAGCAAATGCACCACCATGTGATGGTCTTACTATTTTTATGTTATACTGATTTGTATCTTCTATTTTATTGTGAAAGTAAGTTTGCAGATCGTCAGTTCCATTATTATTACCAGTAGATGGGTCCCAATCACCACCCAGTTCAGAAAAGTACATCCACATCATTTTAGCAGTTTGATCAGCGGGGTAACCCATTTGAAGCGGAGCGTTATTTTTAGGTAGATCTGTAAAGTTTTGTCGGCCTAGACTACCATCATTATTAGCACCACCACAATATATATTCCCATATTTTATATCGGTGTCTTTCTCTTTATAGTAAACACTTGAATAGTGGTAGGTGTTATTTTCGGTTCTTCCGTGGTTGCCAACTGAAATCCAGTCAACTTGGAAAGGATTTCCAAAGCGGTTAAGGACAAGTGTTGGATATTTACGACTCAGGCCTTGGTAACCATTAAAAACTGTATCTGGTCCTGTACCAAAATACGCCTTGTGATCGTAACCAACTGCGTAAAGGTAATCATCTTGATCAACATATACTGTCATTTGGTTATTAAGAGGTATAATCTCTTTCACCCTGCTACTATATTCATCATGACTTTCCCACTCTTTACCTCTGAATCTTATAGTAATTGTGCCACCTGAGCCATTACCTGGATAGGGACCCCCTCCAACAGGGTGGAATTCTCTATCGCCAGTACTGTGATTCCACCTATGATAACCCATAAAGGATGGATCGCCATATCGATTTATCCAGTGAAAACTAGTAAAATAACCACTCGGGTAACCAGTGTTAGGATCAGTGTTCTTTCTATCTGGTGAATATGTATCACCTAATAAAGATCTAACACTTCCTCGGTCTATACTAAAGTTTTCTTCAGTCTCATCACGAAGCTGTTGAATAGTTCCATCAGTTAATTCTTGAATTTTACTTTCGACCCAACGTTTATTAGTAACATGCCTGCCGTTAACTGGGTCATTCATGTAAGTGCACCCAATGCTATCTCTTCTTACAACAGTTTTTTGGTTATCACCGTATGGTTGATCAAGAACTCCAAATTCTTCGGCATCGATTTGTAACTCTCGATTAACAAAGCTAAAATCAAAAGTGTTTACATCCAACTTCAAGTTTGGTGCTCCGTAAATATCAAAAGCATTTCCCAAGTTTTCAGCATTCGGTCCAGCGGATGTTATAGAAATACCATCACCACCACTAACACTGAAGCTTGTAGTTTGATCCTTTTCTGCTTTAATGATCTTTATTGTAGAACCATCTTGACCATAAGCATTAACGAGTTTGGTAGCATTACCTCTTATATAACTAGTTTCTTCATCAACAACAACTCCTTCATCAGAAGAAATGATAGTATCATCAAGAAGAACCCAGTCAGAATCTCCTTCTGGTGGTGCAGTCGCACTAGTTGTTATTGCTTGATATTGTTTGTCTTGTTTAACACCAAAATATAGATATTCTCCTTCGGGAATTTCATATCTCTTGGCAATTGAAGTATTGCTAGTGCCAAAGAAGCCACCCAAACCTTGTGCAGTTGGTCTTGTGAGGATGCGTGTGTTATAACTCACATTTACATGTCCAGTAGCGAATCCATCATTGTAACCAACTGTAAGAATTTCATTTTCTTCGGTGACTGCGACTAAAATCTGAAGGGACTGAAATCCATAATATTGAAAATCTTTGATCTTTTGATTATATGTTAACGCTTTAAGGAAGTTATAGCTATCGAGGTTGTTACCCTGAGACAAAACACCATATCCATTATACCCAGCTTGGTAAAGATTACCACTCTCAGTAAGAACACCGAGTGTTGGATAATTGTAACTATGACCTAGAACCTTAACAGCATTTTCGTTAGTGGGAAAAGAAGCTGGCTTAACTGGAAGTGTGTAAACACTTGTGTTTCCATGACCAAGGTTACCAAAGTCATTACCACCCCAAGTCCTTATACTGCCATCACTCATTATAGCACAGCATGACCCTTTGTAGCTATATGCCACAAAATCAGTAACAGCAAGACCATCGAAACCTGAAGTAATTTGAGTGAAAGTGCTTCTTGCCGCGCCATCACCTTGACCAAGTTGACCATAACCGTTATAGCCACATCCGTAAAGATCACCGTTATCTAGAAGAGCGAAGGTTGTCGAGCTACTTCCATTGTCGTCATGCGTTACAATCTTTTTTACATTGGAAATTGTAGTAACTTTCGTGAAGGTGTTTCTCCAAGTAACATCACCGTGACCAAGTTGACCATAATTGTTATGACCACATGTGTAAAGATCACCATTACTGTCTATCAAGTAACTTGAACCGTATCCAATCTGTGTGTGAATTTTCACTGGAGTAGCACCATTCAAAAATGCTGGATCTACGAGTTGTGGTGTACTTTTATTGGGAGTAAAACTCCCAATACCAAGTTGACCCTGGTCGTTATGACCCCAACTCCATAAATTGTCATCTCCGTCAATAGCAAGAGCGTGGTCTGCATGAAGAGGCCCACCACCAACAGCTAATGCTTTTACACCTTCTAAATTACCAACTCGTCTCGTATAATAAGTGTTAACGAAGTTATTATGACCAAGCCCACCCGCTCCGTTGTAACCCGCACTATAGATTCTTCCTAAATTTGATATGACAAAGTAATTGCTCTCACTGTAGTCACCACCAATAGTGAAGTCAACTACATATTCATCCTCATCAGTGAAGTTGATATGTACGGGTTGATACCCCTTATACCTATTATTGTCATGTGAACCAAAGCCAAAGTGTGTGTATCCACTTGCATACAATTGATTATCTTGAGATATGTAAAAAGAAATCTCATCACAGTCATAATTACGATCAATAAGTGTGCCAAAGCTTTTGAATGTACTATCAACATAGTTTTTACCCCAACTAGCTTCAACGTTCCATACACCCGATTCAATTCCATCAGTTGTTTGCCAATCTCCAATATCAGCCGTAGTATCAGTTCCAATATAAACAATATCGTCAACTGTGAAAGGTTGAGATACGAGTCTCAAGTCTGGAAGTGTAGCACTACCACTAGTATCAGATGGATTTAGTGCATCGTTAAGCGCAAGGCAAAGATCCCTATATCTATCATCAGGTGGGGAAGGTGCAAGATCAAAACTAACTGTGCTTCCATCACAAACTCTCCAAGTTAACAGTGTAGTGGATGTTCCGTATGTTCCATCACCATTATCAATGAACTGACTTAAAATACTTGTATCAGCTTCTGTGACAGTCGTAATAGGAACAACTTCAACTGGAAGAGTAAAGTTAGTTTCACTCAAAGCTGCAACTGAAGCCTGAATAACTTCAAGTGTGTGATCTTCTTCAGTCTCCCAAATAAATGTTCCACTATCACTTCTCAGAAAGCTAGTTCCATTTGGAACTGCACTGGGCCAAGTGTATTCCACACTGTTTATCGTAGTCGTGTCACTATCAACAGTGAGAGATCCTACAATTTGTGCGTCTCCCCCAACAAAAGCTGAAGTAGTAACACTCAAACTCGTATCTGATGTTAACTTATCTGCTGTTAATTCACTACTGACATCCAAGTTACCAGATACATCGACTGCTAAAGATGTGCCCTGACTTCCATTCTTAAGAGTAAGTGGTATACTAGTAGTAGCTGCTAAAGTGTTTCTTCCATCACTTGTGAAATCTGAACTGAAAGCAACATTCTTACTAACAATGAAATTACCATTACCACTAATAGTGAAGGATTTATTTGGAGAGTTAACTGTTACAGTTTCAGTCGCCAATATAGAGGCATTAAAAGTTTTTACTCCAGTTATGGTTTGTGCTGTATCAACAGTTACACCAGTAGTTGTGGTAATGAACTCAGTGCTATTCAGAGCCAGTTGTATATTTTTGCACTTATCTGCCCACTCTTTGAATGTATCAGTATCTTGAATCTCTGTTAATGTATATCCTGGTATAGCCATGTTACTTTAGTTATTACTGTTATTTATTAAATTTTCTAGGGAGTAAATTCTCTTTTTCAAATCTTCTACTTCTTCCACCAACTTGGATATTTGTTTATTCTTCTTCTTTCTAGACCGATAGGAGAAGTAAGCATCACTGTCATTATTAACTACAGCTCTAGACTTGTTATCTTTAATGAGATCTTCTGAGTCTTCTATTTTTGAAAAATTAGAATCCATTTTAAGATGTTGCAATAACTCTCAAATCTTTTACAGTTGGAACATCAACAACATTGTCTGACAAGAAAACGATTTTAGTAATGAAAGAACTAAATTCTACATTCTCACCTTCAAGGTTTAGTTGGAATCTCACATCCTTGTAGATATTCTTATCTGTGCTTGTTGGAATTGTTCTAGGCTCAGTTGCAGAAACCTCTCTCCAATTTTTATTAGAGTCGAATGTAAGTTCGTCAGTTTCGATTTCAACTCCACTAGTGTCAAATAACTTAACGTAAACTTTAATATCACTTCCAATCGAAGGCTTGTTAATTGCAAGATACGCATCAATCTGATTAGCAGGGTTAGTCAAGCTAACTCTCTTTGTAAGATACTTGGATGTTTCATCTTCATTCTGTGAGATGTAGTATTTTCTAACATTCAAACTTAATGACTCATTATCCACCATTGGAGAAACTCTATCGTTATCACTCTTCATAGCGATTCTCAAGAGAGTATTACCCGCATTGAGTCTATTAATCGTATAGTCTCTAGCAATAGACTCTTCAAATGGTCTGTTTGGTGTTATAGTGTATGACTGATCACCAAGTATAAGCTTAGTATTAGTTTTTGTCTTAGATCCTATGTTAACTGTATTCTGATTCAACAATGCTGATGACATTTGAATGTTGGGTAAAACTGCAACTAACCCTGCATCTTCTGTAGAAGAATCATCTGAAACTACAACTGTTGGTGGTGCATCATAGCCCCACCCTCTCTTAGTGACAGTAATACCAGTTATAGATCCATCAATTGAATTGATTATAGCTTCGCCTTCAGCTCTAACACCTCTAGCAAGTGGAGTCGTGACCTGAATACCATCAACAAATGTTGTTCTTGTTGGTTCACTGAATGTGACTGTAGTTCCTGCAATTGTATAACCCTTGCCAATAGAAGTAACGTCAACATGATCAACATACTTTCCAATTTTTCCTCTAGATGTGAAAGAATAACTTCCAGTTTTGAAAACTGCTCTTCTGAATTTGAACTTTAGATCTCTATTTTGATAAGCAGTCCAAGTTGACTTATTAGCACTAGTGAAGAAAACACCTGAGTTGCTTTGTGTGCTTGCAATCTGACCTGTAAGTAGATCTGTTTTAGTGCTACCCATTTCAGATATGAAAACAGTGTATCTAGGACTTGTGCTGAACACAACTAAAGCATACTCCGCTCTTGGAGCGAGATATATAGGAGCATCGAATGTGAAAGTAGTAGCTGCTGAAGAATCTTCTGATACGTTAACATCTTGTGATTCTAGAACAACCTGGCTACCAGGAATAACATCCCTAGAAGGATAACCATTCTTAGTTGCTACCAGATATATTTTTACAGGTGATGCGAAACTATCAATTGGTTTTTCTCTAAAGAAAATATCAACACTTGTTAAGTTCACCCCAGCATTGTCACCACCACTACCAACTCTAAATGTCTGAGCTACGGGGTCTAGTTTTCCAATTCTTACATTGGTTGTTAATTGCCCCGTTACAACAGATGTATCAATTACAGGAACCCTTGTTGTTATGATAGTTTCTCTTCGACCGATCTTCAAACCATTACTAACAAATGTTGCTTCAGCTGAGCTAGTTTCCTCTTCTGGTAAATTCCTTGGTGATGTTGTTAATTTAAGAATACTGTCTCCTGCTGGGAATCTCAGACTAGGAGATTCTGGGACTACAAATATTGCAAAAACTCTACCTCTTTCATCTGACTTCAGTGGTGAAGGTGGATACTTAGCGAGAAGAGTTGCTTCATCCAAGCCATCGTCTTCTCTACCTCTTCCAGATTCCCATCCAGGAGTAACTTCCTCTCTTGGATCAGTGTCCCAAAGAGAAACGAAATTATCTACATTTTTACCATCGAAGAATGCATGGAATCTAGCATTTGGTTGTAACCCGAAAGCTCTGACTGCAATTGTTCTCGACCTCATGAAGGGCTTGATAGCTACACCAGTTATGTTTCTACCCAAGCTAGTGCTTATCTCATTCTCCAAGAGACTTGTTTGAAGACCTGTTCTCTCAAACTCTCTCTCCCAATTAAGTGTAGTGTCTCCACCCCTTCGGTCTCTAATCCAATTCTGTTGACGAGTTGATAACCAACTAATATCTCTTCCAGTATCATTTCGAGTAACTACAGTTCTTCCAACTTGTGACCACTCATCCCACTCAGTTCCGAGAATACCAGTTTCTTCAGCCAAACGCTTAATACTATCATTGAGTCCTGGGAAGGGATCTATTTCAAGCTTGGGTCTATTTACATGATCTGTCCAAGTGTCAACTGGAGGATTCAATCTCAGTGTTCCTAAACTGGCTACAGTTTCATGTGGTTGAACACTTATAAACTGAGTAGCGAATTTTTGGTTCATCCATAACCCTTCTTTGTATGGTAATGTGTAAACATCATCTCTAACACCAGTGTTTGGATACTCATCATCAGCTGCAAGTTGATCTAAGCCATTAGGAATGAAAGGAACACTGTAACCACTGTGATGTGGATAAAGGACACCTTTACTTCTTCTTACTGAACATCTATACTCGGGTGCAGAGGGGTTGCCAACATCGTGACCACGGAAACCATCAACAACAAATCCATTCTTGAATCTTGAGCCGTCTGTATCATATATACTGGCTTCTTTAGCACTTTTCTCCAATAAACTTAGAGTAGTGTAATATTCAAGATTGCCTATCCTTCTCTCAAGCTTGCCAATGTCTCGCATTGTGTATCTTGAATTATCAACCTGATCTATCGAAATATCATCGAGACTGAATGTGTAAGAGGGTATTGAAATATTATGCAGTAGCATACTATCAGCTGGAACTTCTGGAAAAGAAGGATCGATTTCAGCTTCACCACTGAGTATTGAAAACCGACCACTGGTATCAACTATGCTTATGTCTCTTCTAGGGAGATAGAAATCAACATCCAAAGATATTGGACTATAGGGGTCTAATGCAACTCTGTCATTCGAACCAGGTAGAACCCTTAGATCCAATGTATCACTTAGAGAAACGTCACCATAAAGAGGAATGTCTTCAAGTGGTGCCTGAACTCCACCTGGAAGAAGATAACTGTTAACTGTGTAGTAATTTCCACCACTGAATTCCCAATGAGTAAAGTCTACAGTTAATCCTGGCAAGCCACTACCAGCTGGTGGTAGAGGAAAAGGAACTTTTGATATGATTTGAGCTTCTTTGTATTCACCATCAGATTGACCATCAGTGTATACATCAAATTCATCACTATCAACACTCACTAAGTGATAAACACCAGGAAGTGTGATGATTTGTCCCTTAATTACATTAACATTTATAGGGTAATCTGAAACTTGAGTAAGAGTCTTCTTTCCTAGAGTTCCAGATACAGATCCATCTAATTGAGAAGATACACTGTAAAGAATCCTACATTTATCACCATTTACAGCTGTTACTGATGAATCAGTGAAATCAATAGTCAAGATTTGACCATTTTGACCTTCAATGATATCATAATCAGTTACGATGGTTTCAGTCCCTCCACTTACATCCAAGAATAAAACCTGAAGATTGGTTGAACTTTTGTCATAAATTTCACCAAGAACAGTCAAAGAGAACTCAGCTTCTTGATCTTGAATTTCTACTATGCTTGATCTTTTCTCTGTGATTTTGATATCAGACACAGATTTTACTGTAGATACTGGAAGTTTGTAAAGTGATGTTCTGGATTCAGATTCCTCAAGTTGACCAACGACATCTAAATTGAATCTCAATCTACCAAATTCATCATCTTCATTGCCCGCTTCGATATAAGAAACATTTGAAAACACTTCGCCTGAAATAATATCAATGCTCTGTAAGTAGAGTCTAGCTCTATCACCACCAAGACCTTCGATAGTTTGAATTTTAGCTGTTCCTATTGAGGAGTTATCTGAAGCATACAATCCATAGCTGACAGAGAAAGCATCTATGTTCGGAAGTCCATTCAGTAAAACACCCTCAACATAATTACCAACATCAGCAGTGATTCCAGCTGAGTAAGGTATTCCATTTATATCTAGATAAGACTCTCTAGCCTTTTTTGAAAATAGTGTATTTGGTGCGGGTAGATCTATTCTATAACCCTTAACGTAAGCTGTACTTGGGTAAACTGTGAATGCAAATGAATCAGTCGAAGTTGTTGGGTTTGGAAACCCTGCATCATTCAAGTCTTCTAAATTTGAATATTTACCACCATTCTCACCATCATTCCAAACTTCAGTTATCGAGGTAGTGAATGGATCTAATACATAATCACCGCTTTCCTCCGAGGTTCTAATTGCTAGGATATCTTCGAAAATTGTAGTGTTGTCGAATCCATCTTCTTCTTTTATAACCTGACTGTCATTTATGTCAAGAATCCTAACATATTCTTTGTCTTCTTCGATATCCTCTACCAAAGATAAAGAAAGTAATATTTGATATCTATCAGCACCAATACCCGCGTAGTTCAAAGATCCAGCTGCATTATCTAAAAGTGACTCATCTTCTTTAGTCGTTATGATTTTTTCTGATACTTTTAAAACTGCAAATCCAGTGAAGAGTTCTTCACCTTCAGATAAAGGATAAATGAAATATTGCTCAAGAGCTTGAGCTGCACACCCCTTAACGAAATAGAATCCAGGTTCAAGTCGAGCAGCAACTGCCTTTCCAGAAAAAGTTCCATAAATTGTAGCTATTATAGAACCCCTAAGAAGAGGGTATTCCAAGTTGATCTGAGCTGAAGAAAACTCAATTTCATTTTCATCAGACCCATTTATATTATTAGATTTGTATTTTATGAAAATTCTATAAGCTTTACTATCATCATCTATAGAGTCTTTACTTTCTACTTTTACGATTACAGCACTTAATTCACTACCAGATTGTGTTACTACAAGTTCTTCAAGGTTATTAACCCAAACTGAAAATGATTCAACATTCTCATTGTCTATTGTAAGATCGATATAATAAATATCAGTGTCAATTTGACATCTACCACCCACGATTGGGGTGTTAGCCTTGAACAAACTCTGACCAACTCTATCTATTTGAGCCTGAATCAGAGATTGAGTTTGATTCAACTCTCTGGCCTGAATAGTTCTGCCAGGTTGAAATAAAATCCTAAGATAATTTTTCTCAAGAGGAGTTAAACCAGTAGTGTCAATAGTATTGACATCATCATGATAGTTTGTAGTATATGCTGATATTGCCATTATAGTTGTATGATAAGTTTGAGTTCTTCGTTTTGACCTTCAGATCTTATAATAGAAGCTCTATTATCTTGGAATATCATAGTTCCACTTTTCTCAAGATAATCGGGACTCTTTGAAGATGAGTTTGGTGCCCGACCAGAATCTATTGTTGACAATCCATCGGGTGAAACGAATGTGATGGTATCAGCACCTGCACCTTCTTGGATTGGTGTGTAACCATAAACATGATCAGAATAATAGTAATGCTTTAACGGGTCTAGAGCAACTCTATTAGCATCATTTTCGATGTTCTGTGTGAATGAAAACACACCAACTTGATTGTCACCTTGGAATATTTTCCAACCTGGGACGATATCACTATCAAGTTCAAATCCATCACCAAGAAGACCTAGACTAAATGATCTAAGTGTTTGGACATACTCACCAGTGATAACTTCACCATCGGGTCTGAGAGGATTCTTAATCAAAGAGACTTGATGATATTTTGTTCCTGTTGGTGTGAAGTCAGCTTTACTCGTATCAGCATAAACACCAACATACCATAGAGGCAAACTAGTTGACTTATCGTATCCAAATCCCTCTACTGGGGCAATACTTGGTATGATTACAGCTGATTCAGTTGGCGGATCGAAACCAGTTGCTAAGACCCAAGCAGAATCGAATTGTAACTTACACTCCATAAAACCCTTAACTGAAAGTGAGGAATCTTCAGCGGGCTTAACAGTTAATATTTTACCAGAATCCTCATCGAAGTTAATGTCAACGACAATAGGAGTTGTCCTTGATATTCCATTCTCATCAGTTCCAAGCAAAGTTACAGGAACGTTAGATCTAGATGCTACACCACTGGATGAACCACTTGTATATCCAGCACCACCATTGATAACGTTAAATCCATAAACCAGTCCACCAGTAGCTTCTTTTATAACAGTGTTGTTACTATTTCCACCACTTAGATAACGAACTTCAGTTGATGATAAATAACCATTAGATTGACCATTTGCTTCAACATCAACTGGGCTTACTCCAGCAGTCAAGTCACCAAACCAATCGACTAATTGTTGAGATGTAGTGCCAGGTGCAAAATAGATTTTTTGAATTCTAAGATTTCCATCAATCTCTTCATCAACATTTATCTCACCAGGATTAATCAGAGCACTTGGGGAATCTTGTGGAATATTAGGGTTAGTAGGAGTAGGAGAGTCATCTGCATCATACCTTAAAAGTTGAACAGCAAGATTGTTTCCAGAGTCACCAGCTTGATAAGCAGTGAAAGTAAGATCGTTTCTAATTCCATCTGGGTTAACTAAAACAGAAGCTTTACTATTGGTAATATTAGAACTTGGAGTTGCACTAGGATTAACTGATATAAAGTCACCAGTGTTAATGTTGTCGAAGTTATCATATCTTCCGATGTAACACCAAGTATAACCATCAATATCATTGTAACCATAATCATCAAAACCTAAAAGATTTATAGATTCTGCAGGGTTGTTCATTGTTGTTGCGGTTTCATCCTTGGCAATACACAAGTAAATGCTATTTGGAGAAAGAACAGCATAACAAGGCTTTATAGCATTTTCAACATCTGGATAAAAACATGTAGGATCAAGAGGATTAAAAGCTTTATACTCAACACCAGCTTCAAGATCAACTTTAGGGATAACCAAAGATGTGTTGTTGTTTGATACTTTAAAAAGACCTACTAAATGTTCAAGCGCTCTTCTTTCGTCACCATAAGTTCCCTTTGGATAAGGTGCCCCGACTTCAACGTCATCCCAGGTATCTTGTTGACCAATGCCAACGAAGTATTCTGATTGTATGATATCGTTTAGTAATATCTTTGCGTTGTTCCTTCTAAACTGCTCTGTAATAATTGCGGCCATGATCTTTTATATGTTTTTATTTATATACTTTTTAAACGGTTGGGAAGAGTCTACGTAACTGTTCTTGATTTTGTTGTGCTATTACACTGTTCTCAAAATCTGAGATTGTTGTATAATCTGATCTGTCATTTGTTATAGTCATGTTATAGTCACCAAGATTATTATCAACTTCCAACTTGACTAGTGGAAGATTGATAACTTTATCTGAATCAATATAATCATCGGGATAGCTGTTAATGGCATCTCTTTCAACAATTGCAACTTCACCAAAGAAACCTCTTTCAAAAACATGATCACCAAGAGTAATTACTGAAGAAGCATTATCTTCCTTATATGATACTTGAATTGTTCTAGAAATGAAATTACCAAGCTCGGGAAAATCTTCTAGTCTAAAGCTATTAGTAGGTGTTGCGGCGGGATAAGTAAATTCAAATGACATTGTGGAATTAATTTTAAATTCATTGTCACTTCTGAGTATTTGAGTTCCACCATCAAACCCAGTTAAATAAATTACCTTTGTGCTGGCAACGGGTTCAACTGCACTTATTTCAAAATTGCTTACTATTTTAATTTTGTGAGTATCAGAATCTCCTTCTGGATTAGTTATGACTATTTGCTCACCGTGGAAGTCATGCTGTTCTAAAACAGAAATCTTCGATGTATTATCTGGATTTGGTGCATAACCAGAAGGTGAAGAGTCATCATCACTCCAAATGTTTTCTGAATCTAGATCGGAACTCTCAATCACGTTTTCATAAGAAAAACCAAAAGCATCTTTTACATTCTTGTGCGAGTATCCACTAAACTGAGTAACACTAGTAGGAGAGTAAACGCCAGGCGTAGTCGAAGTTTCGAATGTTCCTGCAATCGTATGGTCTGCATAACCTTCTAAAAACCCAGATGGATCTCTTCTGTAACCACTCAAGATATACTCGTCATGGAATAGTTCAATCTGATTAACTCTATTAAATAAGTGATAAGAAATTGTAAGTAGTCTGAAAAACGATGAAAGTAAGTTGGTGTTACTTAAGGATTGTGTATCCTCAGAGTAAATGCTACGAACATGGGTTAAGTAGTGATGACCACCATCACCCATCAATGCTTTCAATATAAACTCGTATGCAATGTAAGTGCATGGTTGTATCTTAGGTGCATGTTGCCCATAAAATTTATCCCAATTTATGATACTCCACCAATCACACTCTTCAGCTCCAGGGCTGTCATTATCCAACAAGTATTCTGGGGGTTCATCCAACCAATCATTCAAGGCAACTCCAGTAATAGTTAAAGCTACGAAAAGTTTCAATCCAGCGGGGTGAACGAACTTCAAAAATTCATTTCTCCATCTTGCTTGATCAGAACCACTATTAATAACATAAGAGAACTCTTGCCAGTAATAACTGTCTCGTATTTTGAATGTATCAGATGGAATTCCATTTAAACCAGATGAGTCTAATAAGAAGTCTTTTGGAAACAAAAGTGTAACAACCTCGTTATAAAATAACCTGAAAAATGTTAAGATACTATCATCTGAACCTCTAGTAAGATAGTAATCAGTAATAAGCTTATACAATCTTCTTCGATCTAAAACTTGGGTTTGTGGAATATTAACAGCAATCTGTCTTTCAATTGCATCCAAGTATTTCTCCGAAGCTAAATCAACATCATGGTTTCTATTTAAATTGTTAACCTCGTATGTTGGTAAACCTTCAGTGTTTATGTGATCATAGTAAGCAGTGATCAACTTCATCAACTCGGCTGAATCATATTGTATATGATCGGGGAGAACACTAGCTGCACTTGAAGTCTCAACTGCTCTAGCGGTTGCTGATGTTGTTATATTAATTTCCATTATGAACGATCTCTATCGAAAGCATTATACTCAACAGCACGACTTGATCCACCACTAACGATTTCGTCAACACTACCTCTCACGATACTAGTGTTATTATCAATTGATAACAGAACATTCCTCTTACCAACAATGTCATTGGATTTGGGAATAACAGTAACGTTTATTACAGTATCAGTATCAGCGTATATGGTGTTATTCAGAGTCATTGTACCTTCTTCTAAATTCATCTCCCCCACATCTCTTAATCGAGTTCTGGTTGTTCCATCTTTTAGTGTGTATGTGTATACGTTTCTAATATTTGGTAAATCTGTACTCTCTGTGCTTAAGAAAACCTTAGTTTCATTTTCAGTCCAGGAAACATCACTTGAGATTTCAATTATAGCCTGATCATCATCAGTTGTTAAAGGAACTCCAAAGTTAACAAGTTTGTCACCAATGAATCCTGCACCAGGAATTACAAAACTTTGCTTAACAAAAACCCGAACGAGTGAGTTGAGTATCGCTCTGTCATATTCATCAACACTTCTAGAGAACTGTGAATGCCTGAAAACAGTATCAAATGTATTAAGGATGTTTTCATTGTATGACGTTATGATCTCATTTCTTATTTCATTTTGCAATTCACCAACTGATCTACTAAGAAGGTTTGAATCGTATTTGAAAAGAACATCAAGAACAATATTAATATATTCTGGATCTACTATTTCTGGAATGATACTCAATACTTTTTTACCTTTCACGAAATCTAAAACAGATGACTTATCAGCAGGTGTTAAGTAAGCTGATTGGTAAGATGAGTAAGGCTTTACACATATGAATGTCTTCCCGTAAATTGGTGGATTATTATCTTCTCCACCCCAAACACTTATACTTTGAGCATACTGAAAGTTTGACCCGATCAAGTTTTTGTAATCATCAGACGTTACAGCTCTGTTCTGTGTAATAAAACTATTGGTTGCATTTTGCTTAAGGCGATTTATCGTTTCCTTTTCAGAACCACCACTAACACGATTACCCGAACTCAACTTAACATATTCAACACTAGCAATGTCAGAATTAATCGTGTTCATCTTGAATGGAGTGTTAGCTCCATTGGGTTCACTACCTGTTGTTACCAAATATTCAAGTTCGATTACATTTCCACTATTAAGTTTCCTACCATAAACCCCATTACCAAAGGTCAACTCGTATCTTTCGAAGCTGTTCTCATTAATAAAGTATATCGAACTATCTTTATTTACATTTAGACCCCGACCATATCTTTGATATAGAATTGAAGATCCTTGTGTTTTCGATACAGTAGGGAAAACTCTAACTTTTAGTGTGCTGATATCAATGTTCTCGTCATCAATTTGATATCTCTGAGAATCATCTGAACCATTTGCAACAAATGTAGTTTTTACAATTCTTCCTTCGTTAGCAACAATAAGGTTGTCTGGTGTAGTAACATAATAGTCACCATCTTTTGCAAGTTCAATTGTATTATCGAGGACAACATATTGATAATCTTTATTGTCAACTGTTGTGCTGAATGCTGTACCTCTTTCCAAAATTGTTGTATCAGGGCTAGCTTGATTGGCTAAAAATTTACCTTCCAAGACTGCTTGAGATGCACTGAAACTACGGGGAACATAACCGAGTAACTTAGCTGCACTAACAACACTACTTCTCAACTGGGCACTATCAATGAAACTCTCATTAACAGTCATATGTGCCAACATTGCATTATAGTGTGTGTTATATGCAAGAAGATCTACAATTGTATTTAAATTCGAACCTTCAAAGTCCCAATCACTGAAGTCGTTATCTGAATTCTTGAAAAATTCAATTAGATTGCCTTTGATTGTTTGAAAATCAAGGTCTGTTACTTTTATTTGTTCTCCCGAAATTGCCATTTTTTTATCTGATGCGATTTAAAATAAATTCTATTGTTCCAACTACATAATCCATACTAAAAGTGAGTGTGACGAAATAAGCATTCTGTTCAGATTGATCATTAACTTCAACTTTTAACTCAGAAACTCTAGGCTCAAAGTTTGATATGGATTCACTTATCTCTGTCTCTATCGCAACTTTTGTTGTTATGTCAGCGAGTTCAAAAAGAAGATCTCCGACTCTTGAGCCAAATTCTGGAAAGAATGGTCTAGATCCAATTGGAGTTAATACAATATTTCTTATGCTGTTCTTTACTGCATCGATATCTGTTGAAGTTAAAACATCACCAGACATCGGATTTATGAAAGAAGAAGAAACATCCTTATAAATTGAGCTACTAACGAGAGAAGGTTTATAACCTGATCTGTTGTAATCTGAAAGGATGGTATTCATTGCTATTATATTTATACAAATTATCCAATAGTATTTCCAAACTTTCTTTGTGCTAATCTAAACTGAGACCCCTTTCGAGTTCCTAAACTAACAAGATATATTTGTGCATTTGCCATTGGTGATTTCTTAAATGTATCCACATACTCTCTACTGATAAACAAGTCAACTTTCCTATATGTCAACTCTGCATTTCCAGTATCATCTACAGAGTATAATCCTTGTGGATTTAATCCAGCTGGATCGTAAGGAGTTCCATCTTGGTTCTTTATCGCAATGGTACTTCCTCCTGGAAATCTAGTACTTGCACAAGACTTACCATTAACCAATTTAGCTCCGTAAGCACCATTGTAAGCATCTGAATAATTCAAAGTTGCTGTTTTGATACCTCTATCATTTAATCTTTTTTCTTGACCGACTACACCATATTTACTATTATTGTCCCAATATGTTATAAGATCTGAAGGACGTTGGGATTTCTTGATATCCAAGAATGTCGTGAAGTCCCAGTCGGGACCACCATACACAGTGACACCAGTTGATATTAAACCCCCGACAACTGTTGTAGTGCTTTTTGATTTACCATAATCCCTTATCACATCACTTTCTTTTTTGATGTTATTGGAAATACCAGAAATTCTGATGTTGAACTCATTGGTTATAGTCGAACCCCAAAAAGCAGAATATTGTTCTATTTCATTATCAGAGTCTTTAATGAACTCTTCATTAAGAAAATCATCATCTTCATTGGATTGTGTTTTATAAACAGAATCATAGTATTTTCTAGTTATCTTCTGAACACTTGCTATCATCGAGTTTGCAGCTGGAGTGTCTGGTAAAGATTCTTTGTTATTGACATCGTTAATTCTAAACAAAGCATCATCATGCTTCCTTTTAATATCAATCAAACCTTGATTCAAAACTGCCGCAGGCTCTGCTGGTGGATTCGCCACTGGAGATGCTTCTGGTGGAATACTTGGTTTAGGAATAGCTGCGCTCCCGTTATAATTTGTTTGACTACAGATATCTATATTTGCTATATTTGAAACAAGACTATTAATATCTCCCACAACAGCTCCATATTTCTCAGTTATATCTTTAACAATACCAACTCTATCCAGAAGACCAGAGCTTCTAGCTTTAATTAATAAATCTGAAAGTGATTCCTCCTTGAGTCCTTTCACGGCATCAACCTGCTTTTGTAATACATTTTGAACTTTGGCTGCTTTCTGAAGGTTCTGAGCCATTTCAGAAACATTAAGAGTTCCTTCTATAGTCTCTAGTGCTTTCTCTTTGATTCTTTCTACAAGCAAATCATCCAAATTTTTAAAACAATCTGCAACTTTTGTGACTGCCCCAAGATCGATACTTGATCCCATAACCCCACTAATTGTTCTCTGAACATCAGCAACTTTACTGATATCAACCAAATCTACAACAGAAGGAGTGTTAGCATCCAGGCTACTAAGTCCAATTTTATCCAAACTACCTTCTTGATTAGCCAAACTGTCTATTGCAGTTTGGATATCTGCCATTTTTTGTATATCACTCATGTTTGTATATTAGTTAGGAGGCGTAGTTGTTCCACCTGCACCTGCATCATTACCACCACCCTGTGTGTGAGTATGACCAACCAAGCTTATCGATTCACCAATGCAATCAATCTTGCTGGTCACAACACCCTTTGCATTAACTTCATCTTCGATCTCGATATTTCCACCAGAAATGTTTATGTTACCACCTGCGTTGTAGTCAGTTTTTCCCGTGCTACTAAAAAGCAAGTTATCTGAAACTATGGCTGTATTCGCAGATGTGTAATTTAAATTGTCACCAGTAACACTTGTCACTTTGCCACCAAGAACACTCAGAGAATCTTTTCCAGCAATTGTCGTGTCGTTCTTGCCATCGATCCTAGTAGTTGAATCTCCTTTGATTTTATAGTTAGCCCCACTTGAAACGAGGTTGTAGTTTTGACCCGCATTGATGTTGGTTTCCCCAACTACATCCTTCTTCTCGTTACCTCCAATTTTAACTGTCATATCTTCATCCA
>OCVQ010000969.1_pt1 | contig 23631 bp, 11 predicted proteins | sample 1539061 | NCBI WGS metagenome assembly OCVQ01 (sample SAMEA3355526, study PRJEB22509) | marine metagenome | biome: marine; feature: river plume; material: water | place: USA | collected 2010-08-08 | depth 0.5 m | reverse complement strand
ATATTAAGAAATTGTATTAATGTGATTAAATCAGCATTAAATACCAATAATATTCAAATTAATCAACCTATTATAATATCTGATTTAATCATAGCATTAGATAATGTTAATGGAGTACAAACAGTAAAAAATTTAATAATAACAAATAAAAACGATGTATCCCAAGGGTATTCAAAATATGCGTATGATATAGAGGGAGCAATACAAAACCAAGTACTTTATCCTTCAATAGATCCTATGATATTTGAACTTAAATATCCTAATATAGATGTAAAAGGACAAGTAGTAAACTTATAATTATGGCAGTATATAAATTATTCCCAATTAAAGATGCAACTATATATTCTGGCTACCCAGCTATGAATACAGGTTTAGATGCCTTATTAGAAATAAATAGTGAATATCCTATTACTTTAACTCCTACCCCAAGAGTAGCTAGAAGTTTAATTCAATACGATCAAGTGGAAATTGATAGTGTTTTTGATACTAAAATATCTTCTTCAAACTGGTCTAGTAGTTTAAAAACCTCTATATCTGTAGCAGAAGGTATTACTCAAAATTCAACAGTATATATTTATCCTATATCTGGATCTTGGGTTAATGGTACAGGACAATACTTAGATTCACCTCAGACCGTTAATGGAGCAAGTTGGTTATTTCAAACTTATTCTGGATCCAAAAAGTGGGCAGTAGATGATATTTTACCCTTTACAACCTCATCTTATACATCAGGTAATAGTGGTGGAGGAACATGGTTAACAGGTTCAAATAATCCATCTATAACTTCACTTGTTGGTTCGCAAACTTTTAATATGAGATCTAGTAAAGATTTAAATGTAGATGTTACAGATACAATAAAATTATGGTACTCAAGTAGTAAAAATATAGCTCCAGGAACATATTTACAATATGAAAACCAAGGATTTATATTAAAATGGGATGATAGTATTGAATTTACAGCAAATAGATCAATACAACCCATATTAAAATATTATTCCGTAGATACAAATACTATATACCCTCCTGTTTTAGAATTAAAATGGGATGATTATTCATACGATACAACTTTAAATGAAATAACAACAACTGATTTATATGTAGGAGTAGACCAAAACCCCGGAATTTTTTATTCTCAAAGTTTTAATAGATTTAGATTAAACGTGCGTCCTGAATTCCCAGTTCGTACATTCCAAACAGCATCTGTATACACTACTAATTATGCTTTACCAACAGCATCTTATTATGCTATTCAAGATTTGGATACTAATGAGTTTATTGTAGATTTTGATAGTAATTTTACACAAATAAGTTGTGACAATACTAGTAATTATTTTGATGTGTATATGAATGGTTTACAACCTGAAAGATATTATAAAATATTAGTTAAAACTACAATTAATGGTAGTATAATAGTTAAAGATGAAGATTATTACTTTAAAGTGATTAATTAATAATGGCAAAACAAAGAATTGATTTAACAAAAGAAGTTTTTAGTAAAGCTCAATATGTAAAAACTATAGATACTAGTTTTAATGAATTGGGAGTTACTTCTATAGGAGAGGATTTAATAGCCCAACCTTCTGTAGAAGAATTTTTTGATCAATATAATGAACTTTTTTATGACATTCCTCCTAATGGAGAAGTAAATTCTCATGAATATTTAGTTAAAACAAGTGGTGAATATATAAATTTTGAAGATAATAGTTTAGAAATAGAAGCATTAAGAGCAGAAATTGCTAGTCTTAGATCTGATAATCTTTCATTACAAATGGAAAATTTAAAAATATCCATATCAGGTAGTGCATCTCCGGAAATGCAGGATAAATTATCTAAATTACAATTAGAATTAGAAGGAGCTCAATCTACTTTAGCTACATCAGCTGAACAACTTTCCCAGGATATAGGGGATTTAGCACCAAAAGAATTACAAGAAGATACTAGTAACGTTACAGGAATAGGATATTTTTAAATAAAGTATGGAAGAAGATAAAATAATTATACAAGCATTAAACCCTGATAATTTTGAATACCAAGAATATATTTCTAGTGATCAAGAACTAATTGCATCATCAGATTTAGATACCGTATTTAATGAAGAAACGGACTATATTGAATTTTATGTATATGATGAAAATAACGTTTTAATATATCCTTTAAATGAAACTTTAAAATTAACTAGTTATAATGTTCTTAAGGGAGATATAATATTAACACCTGAATTAGACTTAAAAAATTTAGGGTATGATAATTCTACATATAGTATACTTTATTCATTTTACAGATACAGATTAGGTTCTAATATTGATCTTAATTATTATATTACAGATATATCTTCTGATAGAACTGAAATTAGGTTAGATAGTAATACTATTCTTAATACTGATATAATTAGTACAGTTAGAGAATTTATAAATTATAGAGAAGAAGCTGGATATTTTGTTGATTTTTATTTAAATTTTGGACAGAATCAAACTATTATAGCCAATAACATTAAAATAGAAGATGAGGATTCAGATGATCCCACTATTTTAATAAAATTATATGAACCCTTACCATCTGCTTTTGATATAAAATCTACTTTATGGGTAGTAGAGGAAGTTTCTACTCCTCAAATGTATCAAGTAAAATTCCCTTTTATACCCTTTAGTAGTGTTAGTCAAAATTATATTAAGGGTCCTAATTTTAATTTAAATATAACCCAACAAACCGGAGAATCTGGGCAACAGTTTAATTTTAATGAGCTTGTTCGTTCTGATATTTCAAGTTCTGCTAACCAACTTCAAACTTTAATAGATAAAAAGGGAATACAAATCAATATAAATTATGAAAATTATTCAAATTTCATAAACTTTAGTTCAGCAACTACAAGATTAAAGAATTTTTCTTATAAATTAAATTTAATAGAAGATTATACTAATTCTATAAATATTTTATCAAGTAGTATAACAAGTGATACTAGAAACTCTCAAACGGTTTTAAATTCTAAAGCAGTTTATCAAGAAGAGATAAATGCTTTACTTCAATCTTTTGATGGTTATGAATATTTCCTTTATTATAATAGTGGATCTAAATATTCCTGGCCTAAATCAAATTCATTTCCACCCTATAAATTATATTCATCAAATAGTACAGAGGCTGTAGATTGGTTAGGTAGTGAAGATGAAGAAAGTATAAACTATGGAGGGCAATTATTATCTGCTTCAAATTATGATCAAAATAACCAGGATTATTTATATTATGCTATTCCTGAATATTTAAGAGATGATGTTAATAATAATCAGTATATGTTATTTATTGATATGGTTGCTCAACAATATGATAATACTTGGGTATATACTAAAGATTTAAGTAATAAATACAATGCCGATAACCGTTTAAACTATGGTATTTCTAAGGATTTAGTAGCGGATGCTATTAAAGACTTTGGTATAAAATTATACTCAAATAATTTTAATACTGATGATTTATACACTGCCTTTTTAGGACTTACACCTTCGGGTAGTGCCTTTCCTTTTATTAATATGACGGGGTCAATTGGTGGTGAAATTAACACACCTACTGGGTATGAATACATAAATAACCAAATATCAGCATCTAATGATATAATGCCATTAGATGATGCTAATAAGCGTTTATATAAGCGTTTATACCATAATTTACCATACTTAATTAAAACTAAAGGTACTGTTCCTGGCTTAAGAGCTTTAATTACTTCTTATGGTATTCCTGATACTATTTTAAGAATAAATGAATTTGGGGGTAAAGATAGAAATAATTCTCAAGATTGGGATTTACAACAAAGAGTATTTAATTATAAATTTGATACTGCAGGAAAATTTTTCATTTCATCTTCATTTGATCCTAATGTTAATTTAGGCAATGGATATGATTCCCCAAAGACAGTACAATTAAGGTTTAAAGCCCCAGGAATTCCATTAGATGCTAGTGTTTCACAATCTATATACCAACTAGAAAATTCAGTGAGTGCTTTAGTATTAGAGTATACAGGAAGTGGTCTTGCTAGTGGTTCATATTCAGGTAGTATCCCAGATCCTGAAAATAGATTTGGTACTTTAAAATTTATACCTGATGTTAATTCAAACGAAAATATATCTGCTAGTTTATATTTACCTTTCTTTGATGGAGATTGGTGGTCAGTACAAACTACAGTAAACACTGATAATACAGCTTCATTATATGCAGCTAATCAAATTAATAAAAATTTAGGATTTACAGGATCAAGTACAATTACTGGTTTCGATAGTAATTATTACTTTAATGCTGAAAAAGCATTTATTCCTAAGGGGGGTGGTAGTGTAACTATAGGAGGTAAATCATATACCTTATTTTCTGGTTCTTTACAAGAATTAAGATACTACAACACAGAAATATTACCAAATGTATTTTATGATTATACAATGAATCCATTTTCATTTGAAGGAAATGGGGTAAATAGTGCTCCTGATGAATTAATATTTAGAGCAGATTTAGGTACTCTTTTAAATACTGGAAGTAGAACATCGGTTCATCCTAAAATAACAGGATCTGCACCTTTTATAACTTCTTCATTTACTAATAATAGTGATTTTTATATTAATTCCTCTAATTTTTCAATAAATAGAGAATACATTCACCAAGACCAAGTATTAGGTGGAATTAAAAATAGAGTAACAGATAAAATAACTACAAATGAGTTAATAATGCCCGAGGGTAATACTTTATCTGGAATAAGGTCACTCCAACAGCTTTCTTTTGAAAGTGCAAGCTATACACCTAATGTAGATTATATGGAGGTAGCTTTTTCTCCACAGGATCAAATTAATGATGATATTAATTCTCAAATGGGTTATTTTAACTTAGGAGATTATATTGGTGACCCAAGACAAATATCAGAATCAGGATATAACTATCCTAATTTAGATACTTTAAGAGATGCTTATTTTGAAAAATATATAAGTGGTTATGATCTTAATGATTTTATTAGGTTAATGAGATTTTTTGATAATTCATTATTTAAAATGATTAAAGATTTCACACCTGCTAATACAAGTTTAACATCCGGAGTAGTAATAAAACAACATTTATTAGAAAGAAATAGAGTAAGACCTCCTCAAGTATCATGGATAAATTCAGCATACTCAGGTACATTAAAACCCCAAGTAAGAGATTATAGCACAGGTTCGGGAGATACAGGAGCATATGAATTTGTTAGTGGTTCATCTATATATAGATTCAGTGGAGGAACTGGAGGATCATTAGAGGCATTTAATGGTTTAAATACATCTCCTTCTGCTTCGGCCTATGGTTTATCTAATATTTTTGGTTTAACTCAAAGTTTTTCTGAATCATTAGAAGGGAGATTAGGTAGAGAAGTAAAAATTATTTTTAATCAAGATGAATTTTACAATGGAGAATTTAGCGGATCAGAATTCACTGCAACAACTCAGTCTTTAAGTCCTGATTGTATACCATATCATAAAGCACCAGATGCTCCTCTTAACTTTTATCCTTTATTCTTCTCAGATTCATCAACAGATATATTTTATGGTACTACTACTTTAGAATTTTGGAGTGATAATAGAAATGAACCATTACCCGGGTATGTTTGGATATTTACTGAAAGAAACCCCTCAACTCAAGAATACGAAGCTACTAAAATTAAAATGGCAGCTAGAGATTATTATGGAAATGAAGTAAGAGATTATTTAATAGGAGTAGAATATGTCCAATTTATATTTGCTGAAGGGTTTAAAAAATATTTTATTGAAGGAACAACTATTAACCCAAATTCAGCTTTACTAAATATAGATACACAAAGAGGTGATTATAGGTTTGTATCATCGTCAAATGGAGGTACAGAAAATTGGAGTTTAAGAGTTTCAGGTAATGTATCCTCATCAGCTAACCCTGATGTTGCTGGATTTGATCCAAATTCTCAAAATTTTTTCCACGCAAAAACAAACTTACAACTACAAGCTATAAGATATTATAATAATGTGTATAATGATGAATTAGGTCTTTTTGATACGGGGTCAATTGATTATTTAACAACAGGAATATTAGGTAATCAAGAAGCATATGATTGGGGTGTTTATACAATACCAAGAACACCAAATGTACCATGGATAATATCAGCTTCTATAGCATATAGCTCGTCAGGAGGTAACCCAGTAGCAGATCCTATTTTAAGTATTGGAGCTTACCATTCAGGTAGTTCTATTACATCAAATTTATTAGCAACGGATAGATCAATTGGAATCTTTCCAAATAGTACAATTGAATCTGAAACAACAGCAAGTCTTAGATTTCCACCTTTTACACAAAATTTAGATGGTTCATTTTTTAATACTAATATTTTTAATGGTTTTTTAGGTGATGAAATCAACCCATTAAGACATACTTATGAATTTTCAACTGATTTTCCTAATATTGGAGGTAGTTTAGATCAAGTTGCATTTAATGATTCTGATATTAGTTTATCTACCCAAATGTCAATAATGTTATACCCAGCTGAAAACGATGCAGAGGGTTCTACAACAAATACTGCTAATAGCTTTGATGCAGCTTCAGCATTTAATTTATATGATTATAATACAGACAATCATAGAATTACAGTAACAGGTGCTCAAACAATAATGAATGGTACTTCACCTATTTTTATAGACCCTGTTACTAATTTTGCATTTATTAAAAAACAATTCCCCCAAGGTAATGCTTTAGAAATTAGTGGTTCATTTGTAAATGGTGACTCCATAAAAGTTATACCTAACACTTTAAGTGATGCATCGGGTCATTCTTTAATAACAGCACCAGGTACAGCTTCATTTGACTATGATTTTTCAGAATTGAAAATAGGTGGAACAGTGGGAAATCCACCAACTCCAAGAGCAAGTACAGACCCTGCTCAACAAGGATCTAATGATCCAATCCCAGCAGGATTTACAAACCCAAATTTTATTTCTAATTTTGGTTATGGCTTTATAGATGCCGACCCTGCTTCTAATGGGGATATGAGGGTTGCATTTGATTATTATCAATTATATACTTACATTAATGATGCAGGTGGTAATCCAGCATCAGCCAGAATATTTATGGACTATAGTGTAACATCAACTCAGCATCAACCTGGACCTGGATTACCAACAAGTGGTCCACTTAATGTAGGTTTCCTAAACTCAGTTAGAATACTTTCTAGTGATGAAAATGCAATAGGTAATCCTATTGGAAATCCAAGTGCTATAGGTATCTCATCAAGATCCTTCCCAGATAATTCATCAACTGAAGTAGCATCAACCCCTAATGCGATAGAAGATAATATAGGTAGTGTATTAGGTTCGAATAATAGTGGTACAAGATTTTACAATTTACAATTTACAGGATTTAATCAAACTTTTGAATATTTTATTAATAATTTTTCTTTCCAACTTGTTTATAACACTTCAACGGTTGCTGGTACTGGAAATAATGCTAATAATGAAGCAGGATATAGTGCGGGTGGAACTGGAGATGAAAATACATCTGGCGCAACTACAGGTACTACTTCAACTACAACTTTAAATTTAGGTAATATAACACAAGGGGATAATAGTAATAGAGCTCGATTAGAGTTTCCTGGCGTAAAACCAGAACTCCAACTAAATGGATCTGTACAACAAAGATTATGGGTAACAGGATCAAATCATACCCCAAGACAATTGATTACATCTTCATTATATGTTAAAAATACTAATATAGATCCACAAGAGGTAGTAACTTTTCCTGATAGCCCTATAAATAATATATATAGAACAAGTTCATATATTGAAGATAGATATAGTGTTACAGGATCAGGTGCTGTTACTTTCCAATATACAGATGCATTAACAAATTCTTTAAAATCAAAAACATTAAGTAATGAAGAGATTATATATGTAAATGTTAGAAATGGTGGAACAACTCCAACTCAAACTTCTGGGGGTACTATTTCGTCTACTTTAGAAGAAACTAATACATTGTATCCTACGTTTAATGGAACCGGAAGTATGTATTTTCTAGAAACATATATTACAGGAGCTAATTATCCAAATTTTGACCCAACAACCCCTGGAGGTCTCCCATTTTATCCTCGAACCCTTTTACAATTTGAAACAAATCCAATTTACCCAAAATTAATAATTTCCCAATCAGTAGATGATACCGAAAGCGGATATAAATTTACAGGTTCATTACGAATATATAAGGGTAATGTTGATAATATTGGAACTTTAGGAGCACCAGTATTTTCCCAAGAGTTTAGAGTACCTAATAGTGCTTCTATTCAAAAAGTAGAACTTAGTGGTTCATTTATTCGAAATTTTAAATATAATGATACTTTTAGAGTAGCAATTCAAGCTAGAAAAAACCTTGGTTCATTCTTAGATATTACAGAGTATAGTATGAGCATATTCCCTTCAGAATCTAAATTTGGTAGTATATTAGATGATCCTTCTGATTATGGTTCAGCTATATATGGAGATGATGCTTATGGGGGTAGCTCAGCAATAATAACTCCAGGATATGGTAAATATTCAGTTCCGGTTTTAACACCAACTGTTGTACCTAATTTTTATTCTAATGGGGTTTTACCATTTGCTTTAGCTATAGATTGTCAACCATTAATAAATAACTTTAATTTCCAAAGACAAAGTACTTATTTAATGGATGTAGATTATACAAACCAATTAGGTTCTTTAATCCCTGTTAATCAAGCTCAAATATTATCAGGCAGTGCTCAAAGAGCAACCGTCCCTGATTCTAATTATACACAACATACTTGGACAGATATTAGATATGATGGTTCAAAAGCACAAAGTAAATTTTTAAATATTTGGTCACCTACTGATTTTGGAACATATGGACAATTACCTGTAATAGAATTAAGAAATGCTTATTTTGGATATTTTAGTTCTTTAAAGGATCCATATCCAATAAAAAATGATGTTACTAGATTAAATATGTCATATTTAGTAGATGGTCAATCAAATGCATTACCACCTTCATTACAAGGAGTAGCAAAAGATATTGTAGAAAAAACATTTCCTGTAGGTAAAACAACTAAATTAGCTGTTGATATTAAAGCACCGGCTCAAACTTTAGAACAATTAAATGATGAACATAAAATAATATCTGTAGGTACTTATTTAGCACCTGTTTTATATTCACAAACTAGTAGTAGAGGATATTCAAGTGGAATACCATTTTCTGGATCTGGACGTCTTAGTTTATATGATAACCCAGATACTGGATTTACAGATTATAGTTTTGTGGCACAAGGTACTTCATCAGCAGAAACAGGAAGAAGTGTTGATTTTTATGTTCAACCTTCTGCTAATTATGTAACAGGAAGTTTTGCTGAAGATGCATATTTATTGGATACAGAACCAGCGGGTGCTGTTGCATTTGTAAGTGAGAGTTTTAGAGCTGCAGGTCAAGATACATCACAACAACAATATTTGTCTACTATTCAATCAGTACCTACAACTTATATATATTCAGCAGATTATCATAGAAAAGGAAACTGGAAAAGAAAAACAAAAAGAAGAGAATATATAGAATTTACCACTAAATTAGGATTAGAATATACCTACAATGGTACAACAACAAATATACCCTTTAATGCCACAGATATAAGATTAAGAGTTTGGAAAGGAAATCAACCTTATGATGCTGGTTCTGTAGTTGATAAAGTAGATTTCGTAGGATCTTCAGTTGTTACTTCAAGGTCTGGTGGTAGTTTTTGGAAAAAATCAACTACAACAACTTCATTTAATGTTTCATCTGGACTTAAATTAGATAGAGACAATAAACTTAATATGCAAGTTGATGAAGCAATTGTTGAATCTATACTAAATTCAAGAGGACTTGGAGGTAAAGGTATAGAAGATGGAGGAGCAATCCAGGGATTAGAATGGGTATTTTATGCTAATAGTGGAGAAAATATATATAAAAAAGATAGTTTACTTCAATGGAAAGTTGAGGCAGATATATTAGCTGGAAATAATAATAAAAACACAATTAACCCAATAGGATTCCCAGGACCTAGTTTTGCATCAAAATTATCGTTAGTTGGGTCTAAAACACATTTATTAGAAACTGAGAATACAGCATCTGCACCATATTGGGCATTTGCAAATCAACTACCATCAGCAGCAGTTCCATCTACAGATACTAGTACTAAATACCTGTATATGTCCGCCTCATTAATAAATGAAGCGTATGGTAGTGACTTTTCACAAGGAGAATTACCTTATAATCCGGGTCCTTATGTTGGATTTCCAGGTAATCAAGAACCAAAAACAACAAAAATAGGTGAAGTAGTATCAAGTTTATTTATTCAAGAAAATGATGAAATTAGATTTGGTAATAATGAAAACTATTCATATAAAATTATAAAAGTTTGGGCTCCACAAGAAAATGTGATGGATGATGATATAGGTCGTATTAAAATTGAACTAGACAGACCATTACCTTCTGGCTCACTTAATTTAGATTTCTTTTTACTTAGAAGATATATACCTAATGCTAATAGTGTATTTTTAGAAATGCCTTACCCTTATTCATTATCTACTATATCGGCTTCATTTGAAGAAACACAAACCCCTAATGGTCAATTACTTAGAAACCCTCAGGAATTACTAGGTTCAATTATAACACAACCAACTAATTCACCAGTAGGTTCATATACTAATGTTCCTTTATCATCAAGTGTAGGATTTAGTACACAAACAGGTACAGGTGCTTTAGCAACTATAATAGTAAGTGGAAGTGGGGGTGACTCTGTAGGAAATATTTCGTATATTGAAATAACTAATGCGGGTTCTGGATATTCTATAAATGATAGTTTAACTTTAGATAGCAGTATTATAGATCCTAATGATGTTTCTTTAATTAGATTAACACCCTTAGATATAGGTAAAATAACAACCTTAGTACAGGATAATGTACCAACTGAATTTAGCTCCCCAGGAATAATGTTTCCAGAGTTTCCATCAGTTCAAGTAGAAACAAGTGCTTCTATAATAATAAATGAATTAATTAGTAAAGGAGTAATAGATAACTAAAAAAATATATATTTATAACATATAATAACAATTTATATAAAACACAATGGGATATTTAAACAATTCAGTAATAACAGTTGATGCTATTCTTACCAAAAAGGGAAGAGAGTTATTAGCTAAAAATGATGGTTCTTTTAGAATCACACAATTTGCATTAGCAGATGATGAAATTGATTATACATTATATAATCCAACACACCCATCGGGTTCTGCATATTATGGAGAAGCAATAGAAAATATGCCTCTATTAGAAGCATTTCCAGATGAACAACAAATGATGAAATACAAGTTAGTTACTTTACCTCGTGGTACAGCTAAACTACCAGTACTTGATTTAGGATATGCTTCAATCAATATGAAACAAGGAGCACAATTAGCAATTACACCTCAAACTTTAAATTACTTAGGAGCTCAACAAACCTTTGAATCTAGTGGGTATTCAGCTACAGTTGGAGATGTTCGTTTATTTTCACAATTTCAAGGTCAAGGTATTAATACAACAGCTGCAGCAACATCAAATGCAACTGCTACTCAAACAATTGGAACCAATATCTCAGCAACAGTAACAGGAACACAAATTAATTTAACAGCAACTACAGTTAATACATTATTTGGTTCACAAACACAACTAAGAACTACTTTAACAGTAGTTGGATTAGATAGTGGGGCTAGATTAACTATCCCTGTAACAATAACACAAAACAGATTAACAACTTAAAATATGGGCTTTAAAAGATTCGATCCAGAAGATTTCGTAGTAAGTGCAGATACAGTTACATCAACTGTATGGTCAGGTTTTCAACCTTCACTAAATTCGTATTTTTCATCTTCAGTACAAAAAGAAGGAACATCAGGTCCTTATTATTTAAACGTTTTTCAAACAGGATCTTCAGTACAAGGTTCTGAAATTCAATTTGCAATAGCATTTGGAGATGAAACAGGAAGAGGTTCAGTAGATTTTGATACAGCAGTTCCTGGTGTATCACCTTCTAGAACTATTTATGGTCAATATAGAACTTTAGTATTAGAAGATGAAAACGCAGACTTTCCATTTGGATTAAACTTTACGGGAAGTTATTTTTATGCTTTAAATGTTGAAAGAGCAAGATACAAAGAAAAATTATTTCCAGGTTCAATGAACTTAGTAATATCAAGTAGTAACCCTCAAATTGATTCTATTACATTAACAGATAACTCAAATGAAGTTACACTACCCCAATATTTTGGTACTATGAGAGCTTACCAAGTAATTAGTGGTTCTGATGGTACAGCATATAGAGGTAATGGATTTTCATTTAGTGGGTCTTATGGTTTATTTCTACCAGACATTTCTGTTATATTATTAAATGGAGCTGCTTTAGATGATTCTTCACTTCCAGGTACAAGTGGATTAAATGATGGATGTGGTATTGGTTTAGGAACAACTTTAACTTCAAATACTAATGGTGATAATAATTCTAAATTGTTTAGACATATATCAGCATCATCAGGAAACGTTAATGGTAAAATATTTGAATTAAATTCTCAAGAAACTATAACATCAGATTTTGTATTTGTTAGGACTAGAAACTCAGAATTTAATTATTCTGAAAATCCAAGTTTTATATCAGGTTCAACTGGTGAAGTAATTTTTAATTATTTTATTAATAACCCACAAACATTTCCTACTTGTGTAGGAATGTATAATGATTCAAATGAATTATTAGCAGTGGCAAAATTATCAAGACCAATATCAAAAGATTTTACAAAAGAAGCTCTTATTAGAGTCAAATTAGATTTTTAGAAATGGAATGGCTGCTACTAAACAATTTAACTCAGAAGATATAATAATTTCCCCATTAGAAGTAAATAAAAATTTTACTTTTTCTGGTAGTGCTGAATTAACCGGTTCTGAAGTTGGGATTGATCGTTTTTTAGGTTCTAATACTGTAGAGCCTGTTACCACAGGTTACATAGATATTAGATTTCAATCTAGTATATACCATTCAATTAAACAACTTTATTACACTAATTACTTATCAGGAAGCAATGGCAATACATCTAATGTTAATACTGCTAGTTTTAATATAGATGGTACTGTTTCACCTCCACTAAGTAGTTCACAAACATATCAACCTAGTTATTATAATTACCCTCAAACTGATTTATCCCCTTATAAGTTTTTCCCAACTGCCTCATATACTACTTTTCTTAAAAACGCTCCCGGATTATATGGAACAGCTGTTTACGGAGATGCTATATATGGTTTAGTTAATCAAACCCCTAGAATAGGTGTATTATCTATTCCTAAAAATTTATTTGGAGATTATATTCAACCTAAATCTATAAGAATAAATACAGATAGTGGGAGTTATAAAGATGATGGAGAAGGAAGACTTGTAAGATATAATACTACTAATAGTACTGAAGTATATGTTGGTAATGTTATATATCAACATGGAATGGTTGTATTAACAGGTGGTAATAGAACAACCCCTATTGGTATAGCAGGAGATGTATACGGAGATTCTGAATATGGTGCTGGTTTTTATGGAGGAAGAACAATTGGTAATAACGATATATTAAATTTTGTAACGGGTTCAAATATTGAAGTTAGATTTTCATCTTCTTTTGGATTATATGAAACCCAATATAAATGTACTATAGGGGAAAGTGAATTTAATTTTACATTAAATCCTAGTATAATTTCATCTAGTCGTGATGGTTCTATATATAATTTTGCTACATCATCATTTTTTGACCCATATGCCACTTGTGTAGGTTTATATGATAATGATAAAAATTTGGTAGCTGTAGGTAAACTTCCAAACCCCCTACCTACTTCTAGAACAACAGACACAACAATTTTAATAAACATCGATAGACAATAGAATTTATAATATTTATAACAAAATAAACTTTTAAAAATGGCAAAATTATTTAATAAAAACGGTATGGTAACCGGTCAAACTATTGAAGCCAGTCAGGTATCACAATCGTTTGACGCTTTTACTAAAGCCCATGCATATGATATTACACTTTCAGGCTCATTTACAACATCTGGGTCATTAATATTGTCAGGTTCTTTAGAACTAAACGGACTATATGGTAATGATAGTACAAATGATGGAAGTGTCTTAGTATTAGATCCTTCTACAAACACAGTATACGTAACAGGTTCCTATGGAGGAGCTGGTGGTGGCGGAGGACAAGGTGTTCAAGGTGGACAAGGTACTACAGGTGCGGGAACACAAGGTGTTCAAGGTGGAACCGGGATTCAAGGTGGAACTGGTGGACAGGGTACAACAGGTATTCAAGGTCCAATAGGGCTTCAAGGAGTACAAGGTGTTACTGGCACAGGTACACAGGGTATTCAAGGTTTACAAGGTGGACAAGGTACAGTAGGTACAAGCATAGTAGGACCACAAGGTGTTCAAGGTGGAACAGGTGTACAAGGAGTACAAGGTGGCCAAGGTACTCAAGGAATAACAGGTACAGGAACACAAGGTATTCAAGGTGTACAAGGTTTACAAGGTGGACAAGGTATTGAAGGTTTACAAGGTGGACAAGGTTTAACAGGTACAGGTACACAAGGTATTCAAGGTTTACAAGGTGGACAAGGTACCACAGGTAATAGTATAGTAGGACCACAAGGTATTCAAGGTTTAACAGGTATACAAGGTATTCAAGGTTTACAAGGTGGACAGGGTACTACAGGTGCAGGAACACAAGGAATACAAGGTATTCAAGGTGGAACAGGTGTACAAGGTATTCAAGGTTTACAAGGTGGACAAGGTACTACAGGTGCGGGAACACAAGGTATTCAAGGTGGAACAGGTATTCAAGGAATACAAGGTGGACAAGGTACTACAGGTGCAGGAACACAAGGTATTCAAGGTATTCAAGGTATACAAGGTGTTCAAGGTACTATAGGTAATAGTATAGTAGGACCACAAGGTACTCAAGGAATAACAGGTACAGGTACACAAGGTATTCAAGGTTTACAAGGTGGACAAGGTTTAACAGGTTTACAAGGTTTACAAGGATTACAAGGTGCACAAAGTGGATTACAAGGACCACAAGGTCCTAGTAGTGGTGGTGGAGGATCTACTACAGCTTATTGTGCTAGAATAAATTATGATATAAATAATGATGTAGACACAGCAACTGCTATAACATCATCACCATTTTCAAGTACTGCTTTTACTGTAACTATTAATTCAACAACGGATGTTGTTTTTGATTTCCCTAGTCAAGTATCACCTCCATTATCAATAACTGGGTATTTTTATAATGCCAATACAGATAAATATGTAGCTTCTACATTTGGATTAGGTGCTAATGGGTATGAATTAGGACAAGGATTTACATCTACAGTTGTAGCTAACCAAGCAACAAATAACTTTATAGATGCTTTTGGTACGGATAGTGAATTAAAATTTAATTTAACAGCTGGAAATTATGGTGGTGTAAAGAAAAATGCACCTCCCGTATATGTTCATGCCTTTATGGTGTTTACATTTGCATAAAAATTACATATTTATTTTATTAAACAAGTAGGGAAGTTTTTATGTTTTAAATTCTTCCCTATCATATTTATAAGGGACAATTATACAATTAAAAAACTTAAATAAAAAATGGCAATATTTCAACCAGAAAAAGCTCCATTAACTCTATTAGGGGTTACAAGTGGTGACGCTGTAGGTTTAACTAAATACGGGATTTATGATCAAACAGGATTAGGTCCTAATGGTGCAGATAAATTTATAGAATATACTACTACTATCACAATATCAGCACAATCTGTTGGTGATGCTAGTGTAAGAGCTTCTTTAGGGTTAGGAGTAGGAGGACAATACAATGGTGTTGATGTTGCTATTGGTGATTATCTAGCAGTAGATAGTGGAACAAAAGTATTTAAAATTACAGCTATATCAGCTAAAACTACAACTAGTGTTAGCCTTACATTCCAGGATGTAAATATGATTATTGCCCGTACTTTTAGTAATAGAATTAATACTATTAATGATGGTTCTAGTGTTGTAATATTTAGAGCTTCAGATGCTGAAGATGCTATTATAGCATTATCACAACTTGGTGGATTTACAGGTGTAGAAGCTATTAGTGCAGTCCAAAATTATTTTAATGTAAATAAACCTCAACAACGTTTTACATTTTCACCAATTGATACAGGTAGTTTAACAGTTGGAGACTCAGTTACTATTTCAGGATCTGCAGCTGGGTATTATTTAAATCAAGCTACAGGAGATGAACCAACTATAGGTACAGTTTCAGATATATATGGTGGTAATAAAGTCAATGTAAGAACTTCAGGTAAAGTTATAACTAATTTTACTGCACCTGAAAAATTAATATCAGGTAGTATTAGAACAACTTGGTATTTAAGTGGGAGTGGAGATATTTCAAGAACACCTTCTAATTCTCCACAATATCTTCAATTAACTACCCCAATTACAGCTTCCGTTACTGGTACCGTAGCTAATGCAACTTTTGATCGAACCCAATTTAATCTTACTATAAATAATATAGAAGTTATATCTCAAAATGGTGGTGGGGGTACTTTAACTACAGGACAAATAACATCCTCAATTAATGCCTCAGCTAAAATTTCACAAACATACACTTCCGCTTCTGTAGTATATACAGGCGGAGGCTTTGCTTCTGCAACAACTTTGGGATCAGCAGGTTCAGGTGGTTCTGCAGGAACATTAGGTTATACTCCTACTTTAGGTATAGTATTAGATGGTAGTACAGGACCAACAGGTACTTACCCATCAGCTCCAGGTGAATTTTCTATTACTGCTCCTAATGGAAATTCTTTTTCAGTTAATCCAATAACTGCTGATACTCAAATTTCAGGTTTTCCTGCTGCATCAGCAACTCAAATAGCATCTGATATAAATACAGCAGCAACCGCTGCAAGTGCTGATGTAGTAGCATCATCCCCATCTACAAATGAATTAGTAATTACAGGTCAAGGAGCTGGAACATTAATTATAACCAGTACAACACCTGATAGCTTTTCAGTAGCAACAGTAGGTAATGGATCAGGTACAGGTTTACCAACCGGAACCTTCTCAGCACCCGCTGTTGAACAATTCCTAAAAATATTTAGAAATGATGGTGGTGATATAGTAATAGGAGGTAGTTGGTATACATCAGCTGATGGTGCTGGAATATTTGGAACAGGGGGTACTCCTCCATATTTACTTCAAATTCAAAAAGTACCTATTAGTTTATCTAGTAATACTTTTCCTTTTACAGGATCAGCTCAGATAACAGGTAGCTTAGCAGTTACAGGAAGTTCAACTTTTCTTAAAGACACTGGTAGAGCAGGTGACTTTTTCTTAATACAATCCGCTAGTTTTACCGCACTAAAATCGACAGATAAAGGTGTAATTACTTTTGGAGATTTTACAAGTCTTCCAACAGCAGTAGATGGAGGATTTGCATATAGTGGTAGTAATTTTTATGCAGGAATAGGAGATTCTTAATACGTATAATAAATAAATAACAATAATTAATAAATAACAAAAAACAAACAATTAAATGGCAACATGGAAAAAAGTAATTGTATCAGGATCATCAGCAGTATTATCTAATCTTGCTCTGGATACAGCCCTACCGGTAGGATCTGGGGGTACAGGTGCATCATCTCTGACTGACGGTGGTGTATTATTAGGTAGTGGAACTGGCGCAATTACTGCTCTAGGTCAAGCTACAAACGGTCAATTAGTAATTGGTTCTACAGGAGCAGATCCTGTATTAGGAACTCTTACTGGTGGAGCAAATATTACAATAACATCAGGATCAGGTACTATTGCGATAGCAGCTACTGGATTAGGATCAGGTACAGTAACATCTGTATCAGGATCTGGTAATGTAAATGGTATTACATTAGTTTCTGATTTAAGTAGTACAACTCCAACATTAACATTAGGTGGTACTTTAGGTAGTATTGCTAATTCTCAATTAACAAATGATGGAATTACAATTGCTGGTCAAGATATATCATTAGGTGGTTCAATCACTGCTGATACTATTGCAGGACAAATTTCAGCAACAACTATTACTAATGGACAATTAGTAAATGATGGCATTACTATCGCAGGTAATGACATTTCATTAGGAGGATCAATTACAGCAGCTACAATTTTAGCTGGAACAAATGTAGTATCAGGTTCTTCGGATGGAGTATTATCTCAAGGAAATGGTATTACAGCATTTAGTTTCGATGGTTCAGGGGATGCAACAGTTGCAGTAGCAGCTGATTCAACTTCAGGTGGTAATGTTAAACCAGTTTCAGTTGGAGCTAATGGTGTTGGTTTCGACATCAGTACAATTGATGGATCAGGTCTTGGAGTATCAGGTGGAGAATTAATAGTAAATGTAGATGATTCATCTATTGAAGTTAATGCTGATGCATTAAGAGTAAAAGCTGGAGGTGTAACTAACGCAATGTTAGTAAACGATGGAATTACAATTGCTGGTAATGATACTTCATTAGGAGGATCAATTACAGCAGCTACAATTTTGAACGGAACAAATGTATTATCTGGATCGGCTCAAATTGGAGATTATGTAAAAAACTTAGGTGCTGCAACTGGTCTAACAGTTGGATCAAATTCAGGTGTAGGTTCAGAACCAACTATAGCAGTAAATTATGGTTCAGCAGCTAATACAGCAGCAGAAGGTGATACAGCTGTTTCTTTCTTAGGAACAACTAATGAAATTGAATTATCAACAAATACCTTTACAACAGTAGGTGCTGGAGGTTCAGTTACTATTGGTTTACCAGATAATGTAACTATTGGAAATAATTTAACTGTAACTAATGATGTATTAGTACAGGGTGATTTAACAGTACAAGGTACAGCATCTTTCCAAAATCAACAGAATTTAGAAGTAGCAGATAGATTTATCTTAATGGCTTCTGGTTCAAACTCAACTGGTGATGGTGGTATTGTAATACAACAAGCAACACAAAATGTTGGTGAATTATTTGGATTTGATTTAGCAGCAACTCGTTGGGCAGTAGATTCAGCGTTTAACGCTCAAAATTCATCATTTACACCAGAGGCATTTATGGCAGCGGTAGTAGAAGGAACAGGAAATGTACCTTCAGAAGCAGCAGCTAGATATGTGAAAAAAGGTAACCTATTTGTTGGAGCTAATGAAGATATCTATATTTATTCATAACAATAAATGAATAAATTAATATGGGTTTTAAATCTGGAAAAACAATAATAGGAAAAATTCCAAAAGATAAGGTGGACCCCTACAGGGGTCTACCATCTTTTTCTGATGATGAGTTTGAATATCTTTTTTCTAAATTTAAAAATATAAATATTAAAGGAGAGGAAGTTGAAAAGTTTTATATTTTAACTTTGAAACTCCAAGAACTGTACGTATTTTACAACAAACAAAAACTGAAAAAATGAGTAATTGGAACTTTTTTAGGTTAAGGATGAATATTAATGGTACTAGTCCTGCAATAGACAGTGATTATATGGAGTGGGAAAATGTAACTTCACCTACTACTGTTAATATAGATTCATTTATGGGATCTAGCAATGTATCTAATAGTTCAGCAGGTATATGGGTTACTCCTAATGAAGATAAAATATCTTTTCTAGATTCAGTTGAACAAAAAATTAGAATTGCTAATTTCAATACATCAGGAGATATTTCTCAAGGTTTTACTTTACAAAATACCAGCGCTACATTACCTGCTTATTTTAGAAATCATATGTACAACCCAACAGGTACTAAAGTATTTGGATTAATCCAAACGGGTTTAGCATCATCCGTTATAAATTTCTCAGAGTATTCTTTATCTACAGCCTTCGATGTAAGTACTATATCTTCAACAGTTACTACAAAAATAGATTTAAATTCAAATGATTCTACTTATGGAGCTACTTTTAATAGTGATGGAACTCAATTAATAATAATATTCTTTGATGACTCAGATAATGATATAAATAAATTTTTAGTCTATAATCTTTCTACTGCTTATACCCTATCCTCAGCTGATTCGGGTACCCTTATTACTTCAGGTTTAAGTTCTCAAGGTTGGATTTTTAACTTTGGAAAAGGTGGTAATGAATATCTTTTAGGTAGAGCAGGATCACAAAATTTTGTATATTATAATGGATATACAAACTCCGATAGAGTTAACATATATACAAACACTAGTAATGATTTAGATAATGTTAAATTTGGATTAGATAGAGATAAAATTTATGGTAGTTATAATACATTTACAGGTACTTTTCCTAATTTAGATTATACTTACTATTTACAAAAATATGGTTACAGTGTGTAACTTTTTTTAGAGATTTTTTTAAATTTCATTAAATATTTAACTATATTTACATATGTATAACATATATTATAGGCCATAACGGAAGTGGGCTCTTTGAGTAACCAACCATAATAAAAAATTAACATGCCAAATTGGAAAAAAATAATAGTTAGTGGTTCTGATGCTAACTTAAATTCAGTCACTGTACAAGGGGATGTATCAGGTAGTATTAACTCAAATTTCTACGGAGACGAATTCATAGCCCATGGAGAAGATGCAAACTCAGGTTTTACCCTTGCTGATTTAGGTGATAAACCTCAAATTTTAGCATCTAATTCTAAATTACAAATAGGAAATAGTGTTGATGGATCTCACATATTCCTTAATAATCCTGTAACTGGGTCTAGTGTAAACTTCACAACTAAGGTTGATACCCCAATATTAAGAGATGATACATCATTAGCAATACAATCCCCGGCAGTTACTATTTCTGGAGGTTCAGATTCACTGGTAGAACAGTTATTTATACACGGCAGTAGCGGTAAGCCTGTAATAGGACTAAAAGGAGCAATCTCAAAAAATTCAACAACTACTGCTACAGGTTCAGCAGGACAAGTAATTCAATCAACACCAGGTGGATGGCAATGGGCAGATAAAGACTCAGGACCTCAAGGTGTTCAAGGAATACAAGGAGTTCAAGGTGGACAAGGTACTACAGGTGGACAAGGTGTTCAAGGAATACAAGGTGTTCAAGGAGGACAAGGTGTACAAGGTGTACAAGGTGTACAAGGTGTTCAAGGTGGACAAGGATTACAAGGATTACAAGGTTTACAAGGAGGGCAAGGTATAACTGGAGAGACAGGATTTTTATTTAAATCAGAATTTGATGGGTATACTACATCATCACCAGGTACTCAGACTTCAGGAGAATTTAAATTAGGTTCATCTACAAGTTCAACTTCTAATATCACATTTTTAAATATAAGTAAATTTAATTCAGATTCTGTAGATATAGATAATTTATTAGCTTCAATTGGTACTAATAATTTAAAACTAGGTATTTATAAAATTTCTGACCCCACTAAATTTATTGTTTTAAATATTACTAGTAATGGTACTACTGGTACAAATTCAAGAATTTATGGTGCAACAACTTCAACTGCAGAAAGTGGTGGAGCTGTTTTATCTGATGGAGATCTTTGTGGATTTATACTTTCAGGTGATAATGGTGTTCAAGGTCCTCAAGGTGGACAAGGAGTACAAGGTGGACAAGGAGTTCAAGGTATTCAAGGAGTACAAGGAGGACAAGGTACTATAGGTGGACAAGGTGTTCAAGGAATACAAGGAGTTCAAGGTGGACAAGGAATCCAAGGTGTTCAAGGTAATATAGGTACACAAGGTACAACAGGTAATTTTGGTGGAGCTACTTTTGAATATAATTACAATACATCTACATCAGGAGATCCAGGTAGTGGAAAGTTTGGGTTAAATAATGTTATGGTGCAACCTTCTTCTACATCTTTAAGAGTTGATGATGAAGATGCTAATGGTGTCAACATTGAGGCATTCATGAGAACAATTGATGATTCAACCTCAACTATAAAAGGTCATGTTAGAATAAGTAATAAAACAGATGCTAGTCAATTTATAATATTTACAATAGCTAGTTTAACTGAAAATAATGGATACTTTACAATATCTGTAGCGGGCATAGAATCCAGTTCTAATGCACCATTTTCAAATGGAGAAGATTGTATTCTTACATTTGCTAGAACGGGTGATGTTGGTGATACAGGACCACAAGGTGTACAAGGAGTACAAGGTGGACAAGGAGTTCAAGGTATTCAAGGAGTACAAGGAGGACAAGGTACTATAGGTGGACAAGGTGTTCAAGGAATACAAGGTGTTCAAGGAGGACAAGGAGTACAAGGAGGACAAGGTTTAACAGGTATACAAGGTGGACAAGGTATAACAGGTACTGCTTCAAACGTAGTAGGACCTCAGGGTACAACAGGTACTGCTTCAAACGTAGTAGGACCACAAGGTCCAACAGGAACACAAGGTACAACAGGTACTGCTTCAAACGTAGTAGGTCCTCAAGGTCCAACAGGCCCAGGCTCAAATGTAGTAGGACCACAAGGTTCTACAGGCCCAGGATCAAATCAAGTAGGACCACAAGGTTCTACAGGACCAGGTAGTAATGTAGTTGGTCCACAAGGTGGTCAAGGTACTACAGGACCAGGTAGTAATGTAGTTGGTCCACAAGGTCCAACAGGACCTGGATCAAATGTAGTAGGTCCTCAAGGTCCAACTGGTCCAGGTAGTAACGTAGTAGGACCACAAGGTTCTACAGGACCAGGTTCTAATATTGTAGGTCCACAAGGTGGACAAGGTATAACAGGTACTGCTTCAAATGTAGTAGGCCCTCAAGGTCCAACAGGACCAGGAAGTAATGTTGTTGGTCCACAGGGTCCAACAGGACCAGGCTCAAACCAAGTAGGTCCTCAAGGTCCTACAGGACCAGGAAGTAACCAAGTAGGTCCTCAAGGTCCTACAGGCCCAGGTAGTAATGTAGTTGGTCCTCAGGGTCCTACAGGTCCTGGAAGTAATGTTGTTGGTCCTCAGGGTCCAACAGGACCAGGTTCAAACGTAGTAGGTCCTCAAGGTCCAACAGGTCCTGGAAGTAACGTGGTTGGTCCTCAAGGTCCAACTGGTCCAGGTAGTAATGTAGTAGGTCCTCAGGGTCCAACAGGAACACCAGGTTCAAATAGTAACGTAGCAGGACCACAAGGTCCTACAGGTCCAGGTTCTAACCAAGTAGGTCCTCAGGGTCCAACAGGACCAGGCTCAAACCAAGTAGGTCCACAAGGTCCAACAGGTCCAGGTTCTAATCAGGTAGGTCCACAAGGTCCAACAGGTCCTGGTTCAAACCAAGTAGGTCCTCAGGGTCCAACAGGTCCTGGAAGTAACGTAGTTGGTCCTCAGGGTCCAACAGGAACACCAGGTTCAAATAGTAATGTAGCAGGTCCACAAGGTCCAACAGGCCCAGGCTCAAATGTAGTAGGACCACAAGGTCCAACAGGACCAGGAAGTAACCAAGTAGGTCCTCAGGGTCCAACAGGTCCAGGCAGTAATGTAGTAGGTCCTCAAGGTCCAACAGGTCCTGGTTCAAACCAAGTAGGTCCACAAGGTCCAACAGGTCCAGGTTCAAACCAAGTAGGTCCTCAGGGTCCTACAGGTGCAGGA
>OCVQ010000965.1_pt1 | contig 23688 bp, 25 predicted proteins | sample 1539061 | NCBI WGS metagenome assembly OCVQ01 (sample SAMEA3355526, study PRJEB22509) | marine metagenome | biome: marine; feature: river plume; material: water | place: USA | collected 2010-08-08 | depth 0.5 m | reverse complement strand
TATATATAATACATATGATGTGTATAATGCTACATCAAAAAATGCTTGATGATAAATTCACATATTATATATATATATATATGTATGTAAAATTTTTCATATCGTATTTTTAGTATTTCAATACATATTTGTAAAAAAGTATAAGTATGTGTAAACATATTATTTTATCTCAATAGTGTATACTAATGAATAAAGAAGATAAAATGTATGGAGTAGTAAATGGATATTTTAGGTGTAATGAAGATCGTGAAGAAGAATTAAATCAGAGAATATCAAGTAGAAATATTCCTTCAAATGATCTTCAACCTCAATATGGTATTAGACCTACGTCTACAAAATATGGATATATGCCAATATTAGACCAATATAAAAAGGCGAATGTACCTTTGAATAATTATACGCAATATTCAACCAATCAAATATTTAATCCCGGAAACGCGAAATCACCTTGGTCTGGATTTTCAAACAATGTAAATGTAGAGTCGTCATTAAGAAACCAGTATTTTGCATTACAGAAATGCAATCAGTCAGAATTTGTACCATCCACTGATAGTGATTTATATAAAACAACGGTAGATTTTAAACCAATCCAACAAACACATCCATTATTATTTGATAAACAAGATTTTGCACCTTTTAACCCAAATACATTTAGTTTAGGTAATAATTTATTCAATAATCATACAAGATATGATATTAAGAATATGGATTGTGACAAGTAATTGTGTGCTATTCGTGTTAAATACTAATAACAATTCATGGATATATGTAAATGGATATATCCATGAATGATATAGATAATATTACGTTGCAATATTTTACAAATAAAAGCCAATATGATTCGTTGTTAAAGCGAAAAGGTGTTAGTGTGGATTCAATATATTTAAACGAAAAAAAGTTTTACAAAAAACGGATATTAGATTTAACAAAAAAAGCATTTAGAAATGAAGTGGATGACAACCATATTAAAAATACATTTGAAAATTATGTAAGAACATGTATTCATTATTTAAAGTTTTCCGATAAAAAAGACATATATCAAGAACAGTACGATGGGATGAATGTAGTGGATAAAGAAAAAGATAAAGATAATGACGATTTGGATTGTATATCAGATATATCGTATAATAATGTAGACTATATTATGGGAAAATCGGCAGAAATAAAAAAATGCAATTTAGATTCATTTATTATAAACAAAAATAAAAATAGTAAAGGAATATCATGTATATTGCCTCAAAAACCTAAAGTAAATATCAAATCATCAGAATACAAAACAAAAGGCATCGTACAAAAAAAGAAAAATATCACTAATAAATATGACGACCAAAAAGAAACAAAGACAACGTAAAAGAAAGACCAAGTCTAAACAAAAAAAACATAAAACGCAAAAAATAAACATTGACCGCCCGTTATGTAGTCCGAATCCATCAAATAAAAACAAATCGTACAGTTGTTATACTGATAGTTCATTATTTAAACTTAGAAATTATTGGAATATGAGACATGTACGTAATCAAATAACTTCAAATGATTCTAAAGAAATATGGAAACAGTTAAAAGATAACATGTCACATACATGTAAACGAGAATCGTGTTGGTTAAGAAGTAAATTTATGGAAGGTAAATTAGATAAGGAATTGTTGAATTATACATTTGCTCCAAAGGCCCCGAAAGATTGGATAAACAATCCAAATGAATGGTTGACAAGTTTAGATATAGAAGCAGTTATGAAACAATATGAGAATTACTACAAATGTTTTGAATTTTTAGGTCCATCTCCAATAGATTATGATACCCACGTTCTATATGGAGAGTGTGTATGGGAAGAGTTGTGTAATTTAAATATAAGTGAACAGATAAAACGAAATATAAATAAAATAGGAATTATATTAAATACAGACCCTCATAATAAAGACGGAGAACATTGGATTTCGTTATTCGTAAACATAAAAAAGAAGTTTATAGTTTATTTTGATAGTAACGGTAATAAACCTCCGAAACAAGTTACAAAATTAATGAATGAAATCAAAAATCAGGGAAAACAACTAGGTATAGATTTTAAATTGTATAATAACGAAATAGAACATCAAAAATCAGAATCGGAATGTGGAATGTATTGTTTATATTTTATAATAGAAATGTTGAAAGATAAGGATATTGAATATTTTTTAGATAATAAAATAGATGACAAAGAAGTATTTGTTCTAAGAAATAAATATTTCAATCCGAGTGATGTGAATTGAAGTGAATTAAATTACATTTTCCATTACATTGATGGAAATATAATTTAAATATAAGTTAAATAATTCATGTATAGACAAAGTATATGAATTATTTAAGCAATGAAAACAAAGGGTTATTATGGGGTATATTACAAGAAAGTGATATATTTAATAATATACCTGATAATAAGTTTAGTAATGTCAAACAAATATTTGAAACTACAATGAGAGATATTAATATAAAAATGGGTAATAATAATTTAATGGAAAAGAATAAATTCACTATAGAAACTCTAATGTCTAATATAAATAATGATAAACATACATATATTAATGGACTTGAACCGGAATCATCCAAATTAAAAGTAGTGTATAGAGCTCAAGATATACAAAAAAAACGAAATATTGAATTAAATTCAAAATTAGAAGAGCATCGAAATAATATGACGACAATGATAAATCCAAAAAAACCGACGGACATAAATTTTGCGGACGCAACCGATGATGATGATAAGCCTATAGGAGATGATATGGATAGACTTATATCAGAAAGATTGGCATCAAGAGAAAGAGAATTGGAAATTCCAACATTGACAACAGAAGGTGAGAAATGGTTGAATACTACTTCAAATACAGTAATAAAACCAAACAAACCAATAAATCTAATAAATCCAATAAATCCAATAAATCATGATAAACATGTATCATTTGGTACAACTATATCAGAAGATATTAAAACTACAGAAAATACTAGAAATACTACAAATCCAAGTCTTGCAAATTTATTAAATAAAATTAAAAAAAAATCTGAACAAGAACAAGAACAAGAACAAGAACAAGAACAAGAACAAGTCATAATGGAGTTACACGGTTACGAAAACGAAAACGAAAACGAAAACATGTCAATAAAAAATGAAATAAAATATTTAATAAAAATGCAAAATAATTTAATCGCAGAACATATTGACTTGAAAAATCGTTTAAATGTTATTTTGAATAAAATATAATATATTAGTATAACAATGTCTAGCCGCAGTAGTAGTTTTGATAGAAGTAACAGTATTGATTCACGTTCATGGAGTATAGGTAGTTCAGAATTTATAATAGATGAACCAGAAGATTTTTTAGAAAAATATACAACCACAAACAAACCCACAAACAAACCAACAAACAAACCCACAAACAAACCCACAAACAAACCCACAAACAAACCCACAAACAAACCAAAGAGGAGATTACGAGAAGGAATTGAAAAAGATAGACGGAATTCACCAGACCCATTATATTGGAAATTACTAATGGTTGATATCAGTAAGTTACAATCACATAAACATAATTGAATACATAAATCACATGAATTATATGTATTCAATTACACGTATTTATACCTGAACGAATTTAAACTTACCGTCAGGTTTTTTAACTAATTTACCCACTAATATAGGGTCTGTACCAAATTGGATTGCGTCATTATAACTATTTAAATCGTATACTTCAAGTCGTGCTTTATATAATGCGAATGATTTCTTAAAACCATTGATAGGTATTTCAATTTCATCTGCCGTCCATTTTAGTTTTACTTTGTTTATTTCAGTCACTTTATCAGATTCTTCGTTAGAGATGGATGGTTTGAATGAGAAAGTTGTTGGGTTTGCTTTACCAAATGAAAAGCAGTTTACTGAATCTTTAGTTCCAGGTTTATTATATACCATACAATCCATGGATGATTCTTTCACAGATGCTAATATTTGTTTAGATATTTGTTCTTTAATTGTAGAAATTTCGTATAATGCTTCATCACTTGTTACTGGAATGTTATCATTAAGTTTGCTACCATCATTTAATTTGAGTTCGCGTGCGTTATCCCCTTCTAATTGACTAGGTGTAAATGTCATTAAATACAAAAATACATTTACTGTTCTTAATTCAGGAGGTAAATCTTGATGACTACATATTCTTCTAGCTCTACCAATAACTTGTTCGATTCTAACAGGATGCCAATATGGTTCAATAATATGAACGTATCTGGTATTTTTAAGAGAAATACCCTCGGCACCAGATGCCGTAATCATAAGTATCTTTATAATTTCACCATAAAAATTATTAGTAGATATAGATAGTAAATCATTGGTAATTGAATCAGGCACTTTTTCCCAATCACTATTGTATATATTACGAATAATTTCCTTTTCTTCAGCATCTTCTGTTCCAGTATATAGTGCAAATGTAGGCTTGCCTTTATCAGCTTCATCTATATTTAATACCCATAACCCCGCAGAATTTTTCTTTATTTTAAATTGTGTGAAACCATTAGCTTCTAATATAAGTTTTAAAATTCCAATACCTTCAATGGTTCTGAATTGAGTATAAATCAGATGAAGTCCTTTAAACTCCGGGTCTCTAAGATTATCCAATACGTGAAGGAATTTGGGACTTAATGTTTCTAATCCTTTGACTGATAAGAATCTAGCAGCATTATCTTGTAGAAATGCCAGACTATCTTTAATTCGTTGGTCGTACGTAGCGTCTTGATTTTTTTTGATTTCAGAATCTAAAATATCAATGTCATCAGCATTATATAATCCATCTATATTGTTAATTTTATCTTTAACAGTTGCGGCATCGAGTATATCTTCATCCATTGATTCAGATATACCATCAATTCCTTTTTCTACATTTGGATACGGTCTGGGATTTTCGGCAGGAAATACAAAATTACAGAACGCTCTAGAAAATATACGATATGTAGATACCGAATCGTTATATACATCATCACCACCTTTTGTAGGTTTTTTATGTTTTTTACTGGATTTTTCTATTTTTCTCTCTTCTATTCTAGCTTGTTCGTATACACCAAATTGATAATCACTCATTGGTATAGTAATTACTTTAAAATCTATACCATTATCTTTATCAAATTTAGGCATAAGCTGTTCTTGTGCGCTTTTAAAATAAGAAGTAAGTCCTAAAATGCGACGTTTAAATAATCCGTCATTTTTAATTTGTTTAGTAGTAGGGTCAATAAAATAGGTTTGAAATGTATCAATATTGTCAGGTAATGCTTTGAATAAATTTACTTGTACGTTTGAAGAAACTTCAATGTTATTTTTGTTTAAAATAGCTGTAATTAACTTTACAAAAACGCCATCCGTTAAATTTCCTTTTGTTGTTTTAAAATTAGTCAATCCTTTATAAGTGCCATCTTTATTCACATTAATAAACCCGAAAGGATTTCTAGTGACTGTGAGTATTTTTGTAGATGGTTTATAATCTAAATAATCTAGTATTTCAAAATCACGAAATATTTTAACCATTTCAGTTTTATCTATTTTCTTACTTGTTTTAACAACTAACGGGAACGTCCATGTCTTAATATATCCACGCAATATATTAAACATAATTGCAATCTCATTTGGATAATTAATAATGGGAGTTCCAGAGAGCAATACAATTTTACAATTATCTGCACTCATTAAATACTCATATAAACGCATTGCTAATGATTCAGGACGTTTAAGTTTATTAACAATCCTACTAATAAGATTATGTGCTTCGTCAATAACGATTACTTTATTATCAAATGGGTTGATTGTATAATCACGTGTCAAATCTTTTATGTGGCTATTTCTAAGACCATTATAATTAATAAATCTATATTTATTCGTAATCATTTCATTAATTTGTAAATCTAATGCGGTTTTTTGTTCCGATGTAAGTTGAGAAAAATTAGACTGTTTTTTAACATTGACAAGCCATGCGCCACCATGTTTTTGAATATAATCAATTGGTAAATTTAAAACGCTAGATAATATATTCATAATATGGACGTTGGGAGATTTGGTATCTCCAATAGAAATGAACTCCCAGAACTGGTTTGTTTTGTATATTAAATCACCACATGATTTTAATTCTTGTAAATAATTCATTCTAAGTGATGCTGGTGTCATAACAATAACTTGTTTATCGGTTTTCATACCTTCTGCTATAGCAATTGAACTACATGTTTTACCACTCCCTAAACCGTGATATAATAGTAGTCCACGATACGGAGTATATAGATTTAAATAATCCCTAACTACTTTTTGATGAGTTAATAATGCAAATTCGGCATCTTTAGGTCTATCACATGATATAGTTGATTCCATAGAATCAAATTCATCCTTGAATGGTTTGAATAATTTATTAATATAGTTCACAAATGATTCTCTATTGTTCATATAATATGCGTTTGCACGATATAGTACCTTTTTATCTTTTGGTGGCAATCTGGTAATTAGCTTAGCATCACCTATTAACACGTCCATATTTATATCATCGGTAATAACAGTCATATCGGGTTTAAGTGTAGTTCTTTTGATAGGAAGTTCTTTATCTTCAACAACGTTACCCTCAACTATTTTACCTGGACTCAGTTTTAGTTTTTTAGATATTTTTGTACCTTTTTTAACAGATGTTTTTATGGGTCCACTAGATTTTTCGGTAGGCATAGGTATATGTCTAGGCATAGGCATAGTAGCAGTGATTTCATTAAGTTTTGAAAGAAACTCATCTCTATTAATTAATTGTTGTTTTGTCTTGTCTGTAATTTGGGTTTGGATACTAACTGGTTGGTCTTGTATTGGTTGGGCTATTTTAATCATCATTTGTTCTATTTTTTTTGGAATTGGTTTTACCTTTAATTTGTCTAAAACACTTGCAGACATATCTTCTTCTATACTATTTGGATACATTAAAAAAGATTTATTTACTAATTATACCAAGCATTTGTAAAGTTTGTTCGCATGCCATTTGTTCTGCTTTTCTTTTAATTTTGTGGATACCTTTTCCAAGAAATACAAATATTTTTTGATTAGATTCCATTATTTTTTGAATGGAATTGAAATTAATCAATGATGAATAACTAATAGCATTTTCCTTTGCTACCTCGTGAATTTTTTGTCCTAAACACAAATAAACACCCATTTCATATCCTGTTTCATTATTATGATTAATTTCAATGTAATGTGGTGTATCTTTGAATTCTTTTTGAATCATAACTTGTAAAATATTTTTATAATTATCATCATCATTGATTAATTTCATCCAATCTACATGTGTTTCAAAAATCTTCTCTACAAATATTTGCGCCATTTGAAATCCTGGTCCTGTAACAAACACATTTTTAAACCATCCTTCTTCATCAGACACTTCAATCTTGTTAAAATCCAAAAATAGCGCACCTAAAAATGATTCAAATAAACAGCCCAATTTCTTTAGATTGGTTCTAGTCTTCTTTTCTTCAGCATGTTTAGAAATAATATAATATTTATGTAATCCCATTTCCAAAGCCAATTTACCAATCGCTTCATTTTTTACCAGTGCGATTTTTTTCTCTGTCATAAATCCTTCATTTTCTTTAGGAAAACGGCGATATAAATAATATTTAGTAATACATTCCAGAACACCATCCCCTAGAAATTCCAACCGCTCGTTTGATTTAGTATGTAGAGGTAGACAATCTATAGGTTGTTCCATAATTGTAATTTTCTCTTGCAAATTATACAATTGAGGTCGTTTTGTATATGATTTATGAACGAACGCACGTTTATATAGATTTATATTGGTAATCTTGCCCGAAATACCATATCTTGTTAGAATAGATTGAACTTGGTTCAATGTAATCTCAGCATTATTTGGATTGTATGGATTGAATATTAATCCTTCATCTGAATTAACTATATCATCATCATGCGATATTTTAAAAGCGGACATTCTATAATAGTGTTGTGGCTATATATTTATATTGATTTAGAAACATTATAATAAGTAAAAAAAAAATATTTAGTGATTATATAAATGGTTGGATACATGCAAGGAAGTAAACGTGCTAGAAGCACACCCTCTATTAGCAATAGTAGCAAGATTTTTGGTATTATGGGTGGTTTAGCCCCTCGTACCGGTTTTAATAATTTAGGTACATACAGACACGTTCAAACTAAAGGTAGTCGTGGATTACCTCAACTTTATGGACTAACACCAACGGCACAACAAACCTATTTGAAGAACAATAATCTTCTATCTGTTAATCCTTTGACATCTGGTGGTGTAGGTAAAAGAACTCTTATGTTCCGTTAAATAACATATTAACATATCAAAATTTCATATATTATATTATATAAAGTTATACTATAATGCCTCAAAGAAATGGATATAAAAGTCATCGCGGACGTTCCGCAGTTGCAAGAAGAACTGAATTTGGCGGCCCAAGTGGTACAAATGGTATTATGCCGTCTGTATATGTTATGACATCCGCAGGACAACGCGTAAGAACAAGTTATTTTGGTGGACCTAAAAAGGGCGGTTCAGCTCCAAGTGCCACTGGATTTATGAGAGCAAAGTCTACTAGTCAATCTTTTCACACCACCGCGCCAGCACAAAGACCTAATTTTTTATTCAACTTTAGACAAAACTTTTCAAAAGGGTACTCTGGTGCCGGTGGTCCAACACTATAAATAAATAAAAAATAAGCAATTAAACATAAGTAGTGTAATAATATTAATTATGTTTATAAAAATAGATAATCGTGAAACAGATTTACTAACAACAATGAATTTATTATTTCAGGGACATAATCATCAGATTAAATTAGAGAACTTAGCAATAGGGGATATTATATTATATGCTGACGATAACGAACAAGGACAGGAAAAGGAAAAAATCATTTTTGAGAGAAAATCTCTCTACGACTTGGCAGCAAGTATAAAAGATGGTAGATATTCAGAACAATCATATCGTTTAAATAATTGTGATTGCCATAATCATAATATAGTTTATGTCATTGAGGGTGATTTAGAGAGATATAACGCACAAAAAGGCCGCATGGATAAAAAAACGTTGTATTCAGCATTAATTACATTGAATTATTTTAAAGGATTTTCGGTTATTCGCACAAAAAATGTAAATGAGACATGTGAATTAATAATTCATTATGCTGATAAATTAGGAAAGGAGTCAAAAAAATCAGGATTCTATGACGAGAACAAGGTTGAAAAAGAAGTTAATTATTGTGAGGTAATAAAAAAACAAAAGAAGAATAATATTACAGGAGAGAATATTGGTGAAATAATGTTAACTAATATACCTTGTGTTAGTAGTAAAAGTGCTATTGCTATAATGTTGCGGTTCAAGACTATAAAGAATTTAATAGATGAACTCATAACAGATGATAAGTGTTTAGATGGTATTAAACTAATTACACCAAACGGCAATGAAAGAAAAATTAATAAGAGTTGTATTGAAAATATTAAAAAATTTCTATTAGGATAATATATAATGAATACAGATGATATGTATACGTATATTGGATATACTATAATTGTAGTATTAATTTGTTTGATTTATAGAACATTATTTCCAAAAAAAGACTTGGAAGGACTTATGGGATTATTTGATGATGTAAAAACAACATCGGAATCAGATGAAAATAATACTGATGACCCTGCGGTTAAGCGTATTGAAGAAAATGTAAAATCCCTTGAAGACGCAACGAATAAAGCTATTACTCAAATGAGTTTAGTAAAATATAGAAGTCATTGGGAAAATCTAATTATAGCTATGGAAGATAGAATAAGTTCAGCATCTTTACAATCATTATCCGCATTATCAGTAATGATTAATAAGAATCCATCTGATAGTAAAATAATAACCGTTATGGAAAAATTAAATAACTTTGATAAATTTAGAACCACACTTAAATCAAATATGAAATATTTAGATGGGTTAAAATAAATCATGGTAACATTATTTAATTATTTTTTAATCACTTGTTTGCGTGCTATCGCCTTTATAATATCCTGCTTCAATTGAACCTTCGGTATATGAAACACCTCCCCAATTTACATCCATTGCGTTTGTGCTTTTTTTACCTTTACCTTCTTGTTCGTGGAACATTTTATCTAAAGGAGTATATTCGCCGGCATACATGTTCATTGGGTCATAACCTGGGTAGGATTCCTGATTGTATGGGTCATCGTCACGAGACGCATCAATTAATTTTGTTTGAGGGGGTTCCTGTACGGATAATGGTAATGCTTGACTATCACTACCATATGTTAATACCGGTGGTAAACCACCTTGAGTATCGGTAGGACTAGGTCTAAATTTGTATACGGATTTACCCTGTGCGTCATATGACTGTTGTAAAAATAACACAGGACATTCAATATTTTGACTTCGTTGCCAATCAATAAATTCAGTATATTCTTCTAAATTATTGAATTTGATAGGATTAACGCCGGGTATTTTAGCTAATTTGGAATTATGTAAATAAATTTCAGTTCCCTTTTGAATTAAAATATTAGGACATGAACTATTTCTACTATCAAATCCTTCAGTGACTTGTTTGGATGTATAGTTTGCGGAGAAATATAAGCCTAATATAAAAACAATAATAATAAAAGTTATTTTTAACATATATATTACATCACGATAAATAAATTTGAAGTATATTTATCTTTGTTAAAATTAAAATATGGTAAAAATATATATGAAAATAGTATACGTAAATGATAAAAATGCCAAACAATTTGATAACCAAGTAAATAAACAACATGTATTTGCGAAATATTTCAGTCCATCATGTCCTGCATGTATATCCATGAAACCAGAATGGGATGACATGTGTAAAGAAATAGATGAAAAATATAATACTGATTTATTATTAGCAGAAATAGACCCAAATGGTATGTCGTCTCTAGAAAAAACGCATACATATAGTGATGTAGATTATGTACCACATATTGTTATTTTAGAACGTGGTCAAAAAGTGAATGAATATAATGGTGCTAAAACAAAGGACAAGATGATAGAGTTTTTATTGGAGAATGGGTATTTGAAACATAAAATGATGGGAGGTTCTAAAAAAACGAAGCGTAAAAGCACAAAACGAAAAAAAACGAAGCGTAACAAATCATGTATAGGAAAAAGAAATGGGAAATCAGGATGCCGTAAATGTTGTCGAACAAAGAGAAAACGCAACAGATGTCTGCGTAAATGTATGCGTGGACGTAAATAAAAGGATATATATATGTAAAATGTTAGAAAACAATATACGCCTTTGAAGATTTTTTATTTTTATTAAACTTATAATAAAAAATTGATAAAATAATTAGACATATTATTCTATCAATTATAATAACTAAAGATATGGCAAAATCGTTTCGTTTATTGGATTTTAACATCTACGATGAAGTCATAGAAAAGGAAACCTCTAGTGGAAGTGAAAGCGGTCAATATGCAATGCGTTGTGATTTAAAGAGATTTACAATTCAAATATATGGAATTAATGAATTAGGTGAAACATGTTGTTTATTTGTAAAGGATTATAAACCATTCTTCTACATAAAAGTGGACGACAGTTGGGGATTTGAAAAGAAAAGTGAATTTTTGAGTCATATAAAATCAAAAATAGGTAAATATTATGAAGACTCTATTTGTGAATGTAAAATTATTAAACGAAAGAAATTGTATGGATTTGATGGTGGTAAGGAACATAAATTTATCCTATTAAAATTTAATAATACATCTAGTATGAATAAAGTGAAAAATTTATATTATGAATATAAACCATCTGGTAGGCGTCTAATGGACCATGGGTATATTTTCAAAGATACAAACACCTATTTATATGAAGCAAATATTCCTCCATTATTAAGATATTTTCATATTAAAGAAATTAGTCCTTCGGGTTGGATTAGTATTCCAATGAAAAAAACAACAAAAATGTTGGAAAAACAGACTACATGTATGTATGAATACGAAATTTCTAATAAGGATATAATGCCATTAAATAATAAGGAGACGATTGTACCATATAAGATATGTAGTTTTGATATTGAAGCTAGTAGTAGTCATGGTGATTTTCCTGTTCCAAAAAAATCCTACAAAAAGTTAGCAACAAGTATTATGGAATTTTATGACGGTATAGATCATGATATTACAAAGATGGATATCACAAAAATAATAAAGACCGCATTTGGATATGATGATATGATAAATATTGACAAGGTATATCCAAAAATGAAACCATCAATTGCAACATTAAATAAATTATTAGAGCGTTTTTTCAGCATAAATATTCAATCTGTAAATGAAACAGATGGAGATGAGAATACAATTGAAAAAATGTTTGAAAGAATGAATAACGATGAAGATGAAGATGAATCTGAATATATAGGTGGATTTGGTAAAAAAAGTCGCAAATCTGTAGATACTTCTGTAGAAAACGTGGTAGTTATGATGAATAATTCAGATTTTAAGCGTGAAGACAAATTAGATAAAATGACAGAAGTATTTAAACATGTTGATTTTCCTGAGCTTGAAGGAGATAAGGTGACATTTATCGGTTCTACATTTCTACGATATGGTGAAGAAAAGCCATATTTGAATCATTGCGTGGTATTAGATACATGTAGTGATATTAAAGAAATAGAAAACAGTAAAATAGAATCATATAAAACAGAACGCCAAATGTTACTTGCGTGGAAAGATTTGATAATAAAGGAAGACCCCGATATAATTATTGGATATAATATATTTGGTTTTGATTATCAGTTTATTCATATTCGTGCTCGTGAAAACAGTTGCGAAGAGGAGTTTTTAAAGCTTTCAAGAAATATAAATGAATTATGTGGGTCAAAGGACGAGTCTTCTGGAAAAATTAAGATTGAAGAAAGTAAGATTGTATTGGCGAGTGGTGAACATGATTTGCGATTTATTAAAATGAATGGGCGGTTACAAGTTGATTTGTATAATTATTTTCGGCGCGATTACAATTTGACATCTTATAAATTAGACTATGTATCTGGATATTTTATCGGCGATGATGTTAAAAAGTTGGAATATGGTGATAATTCTACAAAAATATTCAGTAAAAATCTTACAGGATTAGAGAATGGTAGTTTCATTAATTTTGAAGAAACCAGTCACTCAACTGATTATTATAAAGAAGGTCAAAAATCAAAAGTATTTAATGTAAATAAAGACGACGGGACTTTTGAAATTGAAGGTATAGAGAATCCGGATATGACAAAACGTGTAAAATGGGGTCTTGCAAAGGATGATGTTACGCCACAAGATATCTTCAGAATGACAAATGAAGGTCCAAATGAGCGTGCAATCATTGCGAAATACTGTATTCAGGATTGTAATCTGGTTCATCATTTGATGAATAAAATAGATGTAATTACTGGTTATGTAGAGATGTCTAAAATTTGTAGTGTCCCCATTAATTTCTTGGTAATGAGAGGACAAGGTATTAAATTAACTAGTTATATTGCCAAAAAATGTCGTGAAAAGCGAACATTAATGCCTGTATTGGAAAAACCCATGTTTGATGATGGATATGAAGGTGCTATTGTATTAGACCCGAAATGTGATTTATATCTAGACAATCCAGTAGCATGTGTGGATTATAGTTCTTTGTATCCGTCTTCTATGATTAGTGAGAATTTATCACATGATAGTAAGGTTTGGACGAAAGAATATGATTTGGCTGGAACGCAAATTAATGAGACTGGTGAAAAAGATAAACGTGGTAATTTCATTTATGATAATTTGCCTGACTACGAATATGTTGATGTAACATATGACTCATTTAGATGGGTTAAAAATCCTCGTGGTAAATCAGAAAAAGTTCATTGCGGTACAAAAACGTGTAGATTCGCTCAGTTTAAAGAAGGAAAGGCTATTATGCCTTCTATTCTGGAGGAATTATTGGCGTCAAGAAAGGCAACAAGGAAAATGATTCCACAACAATCAGATGATTTTATGAAAAATATTTTAGACAAGAGACAATTGAGTTACAAGTTAACGGCTAATTCATTGTACGGTCAGTGTGGTGCCAAAACAAGCACATTTTATGAAAAGGATGTAGCTGCGTCGTGTACGGCAATCGGTCGTAAATTATTAACATATGGTAAGCGTGTAATTGAAGAGACTTATGGTGACTTGATAGTAGATACAAAAAATTACGGTAAAGTGCATTCTAATGCCGAGCATGTGTACGGAGATAGTGTAGCAAAATATACTCCAGTGTATGTAAAGGTGGATGAAGAATTACAAATAATAGAACTTGAAAAGTTAGCCGAAAAATATGGTGGTAATAAATGGGTCCGATGTATAGAAGAAGGTAAACAAGATAAAGAATTTTGTGAATTATATGGTATTGAAACATGGACGGATAAAGGTTGGACTAAATTATATCGTATCATTAGACATCAATTAGCTCCGCATAAAAAAATGGTTCGTATATTGACACATACAGGAATGGTGGATGTTACTGACGACCATTCGCTATTATTAGAAAATGGCAATGAAATTTCACCGACAGATGTAGTAATAGGAACAAAATTACTTCATAATACTCTTGAATATTCTTCAAATAATGAATATGTGAGTGTTGATATGGCAAAAATATATGGATTCTTCTTTGGTGATGGAAGTTGTGGAATATATAATTGTCCTAGTGGGAAAAAAGTATCATGGGCGTTAAATAATGCGAATGAATATTTATTAGATAAATATTTGGATCTGTGTATAAAGTGTTATCCCGAATTTAATTGGAAAATATATGACACTATAGAAAGTTCTGGTGTATATAAAATTACATTTAATTGTTCCAAATATGGAAAAAAAAGTAGATTTATAGAAACATATAGAACACAAATGTATAGTGATAATAGTAAAATAATTCCCGACTTTATATTGAATGGAACGGTTGAACTTAGAGAAGCATTTTGGGAAGGTTTATATGATGCGGATGGAGATAAAGACAAAAATGGTATTGTAAGAATAGACCAAAAAAATCAAATTAGCGCAGCTCAAATTTGTTGGTTAGCCAATAGTATTGGATACAAAACTTCTATAAATACACGATCTGATAAAATGGATATATATCGTATTACAGCGACCAAAGGATCCCAACGAAAAATAGGAAATGCTATTAAAAAAATTATGGACTTAAATTATGATGATTATGTATATGATTTAACTACCGAAAATCATCACTTTGCTGCAGGTATTGGTAATATGATCGTACATAACACTGATTCAGTATTCTTTACATTTAATTTAAAAACAATTGATGGAGAAGATATTCGTGGTCGTAAAGCATTGGAAATTACTATTGAATTGGCACAAGAAGCTGGTGAATTAGCAACTAAATTTCTGAAAAAACCACATGACTTAGAATATGAAAAAACATTTATGCCATTCTGTCTGCTTTCAAAAAAAAGATATGTTGGTATGCTTTATGAATTAGACCCCAATAAATGTGAGCGCAAGAGTATGGGTATTGTATTAAAACGTCGTGATAACGCTCCAATAGTAAAGGATGTGTATGGTGGAATAATTGATATTTTAATGAAAGAACAGGACATTCAAAAGGCTGTTGAATTTCTACAATCGTGTTTACAGGATATCATTGAAGAAAAATATCCGATGGATAAGTTGATAATTACAAAATCATTGCGTTCTAATTATAAAAATCCAAAGCAAATAGCACATAAAGTGTTGGCAGATAGAATGGGTAAACGAGACCCTGGTAATAAACCAGGGAGTGGAGATAGAATTCCGTTTGTGTATATTGAATCTAAAAAAAAGAATGCTCTTCAAGGAGATAAAATAGAACATCCAGAATATATCATTAAGAATAAAATTAGACCAAATTATTCGTTTTATATTACAAATCAGATTATGAAACCAGTTCAACAAGTATTTGCTTTAGTATTAGAGAATATTGATTCATTTAAAAGGAAACGGAAAAACTTTCAAATGAAGGTGGATACATTGAGGCAAACAATAGATGACCCTGAGATGTTGAATAATAAAATATCAGATATGCGTAATAAAGAAGTAAAGGCACTATTATTTGACAAGTATCTTAGAGAAACGGATAATATGAAAAATAATATGAAAAGTATTACATCATTCTTTACTTAGAATAAAAATAATACAATTAATTTAACATAACCTAACTTAAACCGATTTTCGTTTAGTCTTTTCTTTTTTTGTTTTCTTAAATTTATTAGTTTTCTTAAATTTCTTAGTTTTCTTAAATTTCTTAGTTTTCTTAAATTTCTTAGTTTTCTTAAATTTCTTAGTTTTCTTTCTTCCACCAAAAGTTAAGCCAGCATTGGCATACTTCTTGTAATCATCATCTGCAACTCCACGAATACCTTCTTGAGATTGGGGCTTAACATGTATATCTTTGTCTGTTGCAGTTGCAACAGGTAATCCTTCTCCGCTTTCCAAATTGACTTTTATTCTTTCGGCGAGGCCAGCATCTTTTTCCTTTTGAAATTGTTGTGCAGCATCGTTATGCTTTTTGTCGTTGGCGGCATATATTTCATCTTGGTTGTTGGAGCGGTATTTTTCATTGGATAGTAGTTGACCCATTTAATATAAGTAAATATTTTTTCATTTAGTTATATTAATTTTTTTGTAAAAGTTATATTTTTTATTTTTACTCATTTTGTAGAGGTCTAAAGGTTAATAATTTGGTGCAAATCCATGTTCCAATACTAATCCACATAGTGTAAAATATAGTCCCCGATTCACTAATAACCCATCTAAACGCACCACAATGCGGCGTTGTAATAAGAAAAGGTGAAATTATCAACCCATACCAAGTATATGGAACACAATAATAAGTATAAAAATGAGAACAAATATAATGTAAAAATACCCAACCCATATAAAACAATAAGACTGTGTTGCAATGTTTTATAAAATGAATAATGTTTTTAATACATATTAAACAACCATTACAAAAAATATAAATATACCCATTATCGTTATTGTTATCGTTATCGTTATCGTTATCGTTTAACATTCGTCTAAACATTATTAACAATAAACAAATACATTTTAAATACATTTTAAATACACTTATTCACTATCAAAATCACTATCAAAATCACTATCATTATCATTACTATTATCATTATCATTATCACTATTATTATCATTATCACTATTATTATGTGCTGATGTTTGGGAAATATTACGCATCATTTCTCCAATGGAACTATTTGATGATGACGAAAAAGAAACCATATTATTTGGCATTTCTACAAAATAATCAACTAGTATACCTCTATTATTTAAATCATTTAACGAAATATCACTTGATAATAGATGTTGTGTAATATTATTTGATAATTGACTAGTAAATATATCTAATAATGATTGTAGTTCAGCATTTACATTTGAATTATTATTATGATTGTTATTATTTTCGTTATTGTTATTATTTTCGTTATTGTTATTATTTTCGTTATTGCTATTATTTTCGTTATTGCTATTATTTTCGTTATTGCTATTATTTTCGTTATTGTTATTATTTTCGTTATTGTTATAGATATCATCATTACTGTAATAATTATTATACGCATTATACGCATCATCTACGTTATAGTTATCGTCATTTATTGGAGTTGTTATATATGTTCTAATATCATATCTACATAACGGACAATGTACGCTTCTATTAAACCAACTATTTAAAGCATCGTGCATAAAACAATGACCACAATGTATAATACGTACTATTTCATGATTTGCTTCAAATGGTGATTGTGTAATAGGGCATATATTATTACCCAAATTATCTGATAAATCTACAATTTCGGTTGCTGCTTCAATCTGTTGTTGGGTTGGTCTAACTACAACATCTAATAAATTATCATAATTCATATTATTATTAAAAAATGTAGATGTAAATATAGGTGAAATATTATTATGACTCGTTCCTACTTCTGGAAATATCGTATTATTAGTTATACCTCTAGTTCTAGTTCTAGTTCTAGTTATATTCCCAGTAGAAAATCTTGGTGTGTATAAATTTCTAATATCATTTGAATATCTAAATGCGTTATTGCTTCTATTATTAATTCGTCTTGCTGTATTTAAATAATATGTTCGTCTAGCAGATGGTATATATTGTTCTTCTATGTCATTATTTGCATTTGCATTCATATTTGCATTCGTATTTGCATTCGTATTTGCATTCGTATTTGCATTCGTATTTGCATTCGTATTTGCATTCGTATTTGCATTCGTATTCGTATTTGCATTCGTATTTGCATTTGTATTCGTATTTGTATTCGTATTTGCATTCGTATTTGTATTCGTATTTGCATTCGTATTTGCATTCGTATTTGTATTCGTATTTGTTAATACATACTGCGATATTTCTCTAATACCACTCTCTATTTGTTGTATTGTTCCACATGTTTGTTGATGCGCTATTAATGTATTATGTAATAATATTGTATAATTTTCCAATATTCTATTAATATTTCCGTTATTACTATTATCGTTATTATTAGATAAATCAGTGTAATTCATTTAATATAATATAATAATATTATATTTCAATCTTTTAAATATTATTATAAACTAATATAAATATTACCACACATATTGTTTAACTGATGAGTGAATATAAAGGATTAACTGGATTAGCAAATCTAGGAAATACTTGCTTTATAAATTCATGTATACAAGTATTAAGTCATACATATGAATTAAATGATTTATTAGATAAAGGTAGTAGTAGTTATAAGAATAAATTATCGGGGTTACGAGATAAGAAATTCTTATTAGACTCAAAGTTATTAGTAGAATGGGATAAGCTGCGAAAATTAATGTGGGAAGAGAATCGTGTAATATCTCCTGGTGGATTTTTAAATGCGGTTCATTGTGTAGCAAAACAAAAAAAACGTGATATATTTACAGGATACGCACAAAACGACCTACCTGAATTTTTATTATTTATGATTGATACATTTCATAATGGACTGATAAGAGAGGTTGATATGGTAATAAAGGGTTCTGTAAAAAATAAAACAGATACAATGGCTGTAAAATGTTTTGAAATGATGAAGAATATGTATAGTAAAGAGTATTCAGAAATACTGGATATTTTTTATGGAATACATGTATCAGTAATAGAAAATAATACAAAGGTATTGAGTGTTAAACCAGAACCATATTTTATTATAGATATTCCGATTGACACTGAAAAATCGTCATGTAATATAATGGATTGTTTTGAAAAATATTGTGGTGATGAAACATTAGAAGGTGATAATGGTGTATTAAACGAGAAAACTGGTAACAAGGAGGATGTAACAAAAAAAATTAAATTTTGGAGTCTTCCAACGGTATTGGTTCTAGATTTAAAGAGATTTACATATGATGGTAAAAAGATTAAAAGGCCTGTAAATTTAGAATTAGATAATTTAGATTTAAGCAAATATGTATATGGATATGACAAACATTGTTCCAAATATGAATTATATGGAGTATGTAATCACAGTGGTGGCACATCTGGGGGCCATTATACAGCGCACGTGAAAATTAAAAGTGGAGATTGGTATCTATTTAATGATACTAATGTATCGAAAGTTAATTTCGATGGATTAAATAATACATCTGGTTATTGTCTTTTCTATAGAAAAAAAATTAAATGATTAATATATATAAAATGATTTTATCTTACGATTCAATATTGGGAATTCCAACAGTCCAAGGGTCTAGTAATGATACAACTAATAGCTCAAATATGGGATTTAATTTAGGTATACCTGCACTACTATTTCTTATATTAGTAATAGTATTGTTTAGTGTATTGTTTTCAAGTTTAGGAAAACAAAGTGAAAATGTTGTGAATGGTGGTGATAGTTCAACAAAATTATTAACTATATTAATGGGTGGTATATTAATAGTAGTAGTGGTATTGAATGGATTGCAATATTTTTATAATATTAATCTAACTGCTCGTTTGGATAATTTATTTACAGACACTCCTTCTATTGATTTAACAGTTCAACAAGACACACCTGGACCAGATGAAATAGCACCTGTTCCTGAAATAAAAATAAAAGAGCAAGTATTTCATATTCCAGGAAATAATTATACATATGATAACGCAGGGGCATTATGTAAAGCATATGGGGCTCGTTTAGCTACATACAGTGAGGTAGAAAATTCTTATAAGAATGGAAGTGAATGGTGTAGTTATGGATGGTCTGATAGACAGTTAGCATTATTCCCAACACAAAAAGATACATGGAATCGTTTACAAACAATAGAAGGACATGAGAATGATTGTGGTCGTGCGGGTATCAATGGTGGATATATTGCGAATCCTAATGTGAAGTTTGGTGCAAACTGTTATGGTTACAAGCCTAAAATCACACAAGATGATAAAGACATGATGGATTCAACCCCACTTTACCCAAAAACATTGAAAGATGTTAAGGAAGAAAAACGGGTGGATTATTGGAGAAGGATGATTCCTGATATATTGGTAGCACCATTTAACAAAAATGTGTGGAGTTTAATATAAAAAATTGATTACTTTTTAACAAAATAATTATTAGTTAAAAAGTAAGATGAGTGTTCGCAGTTTAAGTAGTATCGCTTATAATAAATTAGTGAATAGCATTGGGTTGTATAGTCATGAGATCAAAATAGGACATACGTATTATTTTATAGAAGAGGATGGAACCTTTACATATTTAGAAGAATGTGTATTCCATGAATGTGATTCTAGAATATGTTGGCATGAGGGTCCTTCTTGTTGGGAAAATATTAAGTTCAAAAACACCAATGAGAAACGATATGAAATAAACCGCGGTAATTCTGGATTGAGTGGCGAACGATTGCCAATTACAGAACAAATCAGGGTTTATTAGAAGTAGACAAGGATCCATCAGATTTGGTCGAACGACTCAATTCTGCAAATAGTATAATATAAATTGGTTAAATAAAAAATGTATTAATGTTATGGATTGATTGTGTATATGATGATTATTTTCTTATTTTTTTTCTTGACATTTTTCGTTTATTTTCTCTATTCCGCTTAGTTTTAATTGCGTGTTTCTTTTGATTTTTTGGTTCAATCATTGATAACAATTTTTCATATATACCTTCTTCAATAACTTCGGAACTATTTTCATATTTGACTAAATTGTTTTTTTGTAGTGTTTTTTGAGTATATAATAATCCTGCTGGAACAGCAAGGTCTTTAAAAGCTGATAATATACTACCACCTCCTTTCTGTGTACTAATAGTATCTCTCAACAAAGGAGAATCAAATATATAGCCACCACCTTCAATATTTTCGCCAATGATAAAGGGCAAATCTGCATTATCAAAATCGGGCATATATACATAATACGGACATAAATTAATTGTTATAATACCGCTTAATATCTGGAACCATCTTAACTTCCCGTTGTTTCTTAATGTAATCCATAATATGAGCTACTTGGTCGTCGTTATTAATGATTTCACCTAAACACGTTTCTAAAAAACCCAATGTAATTGGTGAGGTTTGCTTCGTTTGCGCGAATTTAAGCTTTCCATCAGAAATTTTAATAGTAGACGAAGATAAGCTATTATTATCTACAAATTCAAAAATACCATCAGATAGTTCATTGCGTTGATTTCTAAGTTCTTTGGCTTTTTCGTTTATGCTTTTGAGTTGAGAATCTAGTTGGACCCATTTTTTAATATTTTCTTGAAATCCGTCCATTATATAAAAAGAATTTATATATCTAAATATATTTAAACATATATAAATTCAAAATAAAATTAGTGTCTTTTTCTAAAAGACTTTTTTCTGTATGATTTGTTTCTACGGTGAACTTTTTGAGGAGTTCTCTGTTGAGCGGCTAAAATACCAAATGGTACAAGTGCACGTCCTAACATAGAAGCCAAACCTCCTCCATTACTAGGTTTAGAACCTCCATTGCAACATGAACCAGCTTTTCTAGAGCGTCTACGAGTAGATTTACCTTTACCTCTACCTTTGCCTTTGCGTGCGGTTCTACCTTTGCGGTGGCGTTTTCCGCCAGATATTATACCAGAAGGCCATCCTTTACTAGCGACCACACCTCCTACATATTTGTCGGCACCACCATCAAAAGATTTACAGGAGGTTGTTCCACCATTTACAGGATTAGTATTAACGTTAGATACCATTATATACTAAATAAATATTTTTATTAATTAATACTTTAAAAATTACTTTAAAAATTAATAGAAATTTAACGACGGCTTCTTTTAGATGTTTTTCTAGAACGCTTCATATGTTTCTTACTACCACTGCGTCTTCGTTGAGTTCTTTTTTGTAAAGCATATAGACCAAATGGCACTAGTGCTTCGCGAATAACTCCACCAAACCCCATACCACCTTTTTTATTACATCCTTTTTTATTGCGTCTTTTAGTTTTAGTTTTCTTTTTGCTTCCACCAGTAAGAGATGACATCATTTTAGATAAATGTTGATTGCCAATATAACCATTGGATGCGGCAGCACCATTATGTTCCATTAGAGATGCACCTCTCATAGTCCCTGTTCCTCCTTTCATAATATATTATCTAACTAGATTATAATTTTATTTGAAACAGTTTTAAATTATTACGCAATATTAAATAAAATATGCCTAAAATTAGTAAAAAACTAATAATAACAAAAATAAGTGATAAATATATATATGGATATATTTCTTGAACTAACAGACTTACTAAAGGTTTAAATAATTCCTTCACTTCCTTTTTAACATCATCTCTTGCTAATATAATTAAACATTGTTCTATTATTTGATCCTTCATAAATTATAATATTAAAATTATTGCAAATATTTAGCGTGTTATAATCAAATATAAAAAATCTAAATTTTTGTATAATGGCACAAGATATACATTTTATAAATAAAGACTTTGATTTTCCAAAAATTACAATTTCGCAACCAGTAGCAGTTCAAGGTGGTACATATTTTACAAAAATAAAATACAATAATGGACCTCTATATATTCAGTCTGGTAAATGTTTAACAAAACAGGGTTTAAATGATACAAGTAAAAAAGCATACATTGATTTAATGTATATGAATGATGATGAAGATGTTATAGAATGGTTTGAATCATTTGAAAGCACATTAATTAAGTTAATATATTCAAAACGTGAATTATGGTTTCAAAATGATATGGATATGAGTGATATAGAAAATAATTTTAATTCTATTACCCGTGCATTTAGAGGAGGTAAATTTCAATTAGTAAGAGTGAATATCCCTAAAAATAAAATGATTAACTCACAATACAGTTGTAATATGTATGATGAAAATGAAAATATTATTCCTATACAAGACTTGAATGAAACACAATATATAATACCTATACTAGAGATTCAGGGAATTAAATTTTCCGCACGAAGCTTTCAAGTTGATATAATTGGCAAACAAATCATGCTATTAGACAATAAGCCTATTTTTAAATCATGTTTGATAAAAAAAACAATAAACAATACCCATAATAATTTAGTAGAGTCATCTATAAAAACTAGTGAAATAGAATGTTTAGAAGAAACTGAAGAATCATCTTTAGATGTAGTAGATGAAGTAGTAAAAGA
>OCVQ010000962.1_pt1 | contig 23777 bp, 19 predicted proteins | sample 1539061 | NCBI WGS metagenome assembly OCVQ01 (sample SAMEA3355526, study PRJEB22509) | marine metagenome | biome: marine; feature: river plume; material: water | place: USA | collected 2010-08-08 | depth 0.5 m | reverse complement strand
TAAACACAACATTCGCTAAACATCATTTAAAAAATGATGCCTAGCTCAGACCGTTAGCAAACATTAAAAGATTACAGTAATAAAATGAAGTACCTCTCTACAATCACCCTTCTGATCGCATTTGCACAGTTTGGACTTTCACAGAATGCTTGTGACAATTGGAATTCTATCAAAGAAAAAAGTGAATCAGATTTTACAGACATTAAACGACTCAAGATTTATTGGTCGAAAAGATGTGCCTGTGAACAAGGGAATATCACCGGCGGAACATGGGATTACACAGTGAGCTTGGTAAATGATAATTATAATATGTACCATGAACGCCGTAATAAATTCCCAGATCAATACAATTACAGTGGATCGATAGTTCCAGATAGAAAAATAAGTGTTGGCGAATGTGACAATAGTCATAATGCTGGTTATAATTCTTCTGGTAGCACACAATGCAAAACCAATACTTTCACGAAGCAACAAGACCCACAAAATTTTGGGAATGACTATATGCTGGCCCGTTGTCAATGTCAAGAAGGTGTGCCTTATGAAGAGCAGGCCAAGAATTTAGAAACAGCAATGCAAGTGAATTTACAAAGTATGCAACAACATTACGGTAATACCTTGGGAGTGCCTGTTCCTCCTATGCGCTGGGAAGATTGTTACAATGTTCGTCTAGGTCAGGACCCAACAGTTTCTCCAGGAACGCCGAAAAAAATGGATCAATGGGCTGCATACAAGTATGACTTGATAAATGATAACGCACAGGGGCTTATACATGATTTGGCGGCTGAGTCAAATAACCCAGCCATTAAACAGCTTTCGAAAGATTTTAAAACCTTGGACAATACAAACAAAAGTATAGCAAATTATAATGCTTTCTTTAATATAACACCTTCTCAGCGTGATGCTGAATTTCAGCAGGTAATGAATAATGCGGGGCAAATAATAGCGGTTAGCAAAGCAATTGTTAACTTTTTCAAAGAAGAAGAACCTAAGAACGTTCCATGGACTCAAGAACAACTGATTGGTAAGGCATCAATGAAAAGTCTTAAGGAAAAGATGAGGTTCTTAGCAGATGAGGAAGTAAGAATTCCGAACAAAGAGTTTCATGGAGCTGAAGGAATTAATGAGTTAAACGAATTGGAAGGACGATATTATTCCTATGATATTGCGACAGCTATTGAGCGTTGGATGTTGGTCAAGTATTTTTATTCACGACACAGATATACACCTTATGAGCTCGAAAAACTGCACAAAGAGCTAAAGGCTGAAGGCACTGAGGCTGTGTTAAGAAAAATTGAAAATTTTCAACAGCAAGCTAATCTCAGCAACTTTGAATTTGCGGCAAATGCAGATATTCGACGCCAACGGCGAATTAATCTAATTAAGATAAAAAAGGCCAGTTGTTATAAAGAAATTGGAGATGAAGCGTATGCTCAAGAATTACTCTCTGAAATTAAAATTGGGCAAGATCTCAGCTCTTACTTGTATGATTTAGAAAATAATAATTTATTCAATGGTGAATACAGTTCCGCAGATGCCAACTACCAATTACTAAAAATGGAAGTTTACAAGGAGTCTGATGAATTAAAGAAGTTCAAGAAAAGTAGAATTGTGAAACTGCTGGCAATAGGATTGAGCCAAAAAGAGCCATATGAGACCATTAGTGAAATAGAAAGTGAATTAGACTTTATTAAAAAATATGCTGAATCTTCTTACGTTAGAGATGCTAGTCTATATAAAGATGAGTGTAACCTTTACATTACGACATTAGATGCACTGCTATCATTGAAAAAAGGGCATAAGCAAGATGCCCTTGACAAAATAAATCAAGTAACCGAGTTATCCATGGAGGTTGCAAGTGAAGCAGGTGTGTCTTCTTGGGTGCAGTTTGTCAAATTTAAAGTACTTGTTGGTTTAAATCAGTATGACGAAGCAATAAAGCTGTACGACAAACAGATGCATTATTTAAATAGTAATTGGAGCCCGGACTTCTACTTTAATGTTGACGATTTGCGCTTTATGAAATGTAAACTTTTGTTTAATAACAGTGAGTACGATAGAGCCTTGAAAGGATTAGATATTGTAGAAACAAGTACAGGCAAAACAGATCGAATAACAATGTTACGTGCGCAGATCTACAATGCTAAGGGAGAAACAGAAAAAGCGAAGGAACTATTAGACTATTAAATATGAAAGGAATAACATTGATACTAATAAGTGTATGCACCTTTTGTTCATTCGGACAATTGGAGAACCTCGTTTATGATAAGGAAAAGAGTAGTTGGAAGATTCTACGTTCAGAATATGGCGTACTCATCAACAAAGAATTAAATCTTCTTACTTTAACAGGAGATGATTATAACCATACATTTTCTCTTTCTAAAAAGGAACTCGATGAATTTGGCTATTTCAACATTAATGTAAATGGAGGGAATTATACTTCCAATGAAAGTTACATATCTTGGGCTTCGATTTTAAAGAATAGAAATGTCGCATTCTATTCTAGTGGAAAAAGAATCGCCAGAATAGATATGGTTAATAATACGATCCAAACTTTAGAAAGACCCTATATTAAGGGTGCTTCCTTTCAACTTGAAGAGAAAACTTTTGAGAATGATAATATTGCCTATTACCGAGTTATTCCATCTAAGAATGGATATGGGTTTTATGAATTTTATAAAGTCGATTTTAAAACCAATGAAGTTGTTAAAGTATTCAACGTGCCGAGTACTAAAAATCCTGATTTGATGGATACCCATCTTGAAGGAGACATTGTATTCACTTTTGACATAGAGCAAGGTATAAGGATTTATAATTTGCAAACAAATAAACAAATCCGACATATTAAGTGTTTGGATATTATTCCACCTATCGTCTTTAAAGACTTGTCTAATGTTCGTAGCGTCTCTATCTCTATAACGTGGAGGGAAAATCAACCTATATTATGGGTTAGAATAGATGATGTAAATTGGAAATGGGATTATTCATTTAGTTATAATTTACATAAAGGATTTGTTACTGAAGATAAATATGAACATGATGATTTGCCAAAGAATGAATTAACCCCTATTTGGACAGGTGATAAGCACATGTTTTATGAATCGGTAGTTAAGGTGAAGGAATTAAAAACCGTCTCTCTCCCTAGAAATAAACCTAAAATGATTAATTGGACTACCGAACCGGCGATCGCTAATTATCAACAATATATGGATGAATTTCTTAAAATACGTGAAGAAACTGAGACTTTTATTCAAGGACTCGGTGATGATAAACTCGTAGCACTTCATGACAAATACGAAGATCATATTCCATGGTTATTTAAAGTATCTCAAGAGTATTATATATCTCCCGAGGAAAATAAAAAGCTATACAAAAAGTATAAAAAACACAGAGCTATAATAACTCCTGAGGAGTTAAAGAAAATGGAAGCTTATTCTAGTATCATTAAGGAAGAGTATTTTAAACTGGCGAAAAGAAATAATGAGATTCGTGCAAACCACGTAGACAAATTGTACACGTTATATTTGTATGCCGATGAAAGAAAAATTCAGTTGGTACACACCTTTGAAAATGCCTTAAGAATGCGAGGGGTAAAAGATGAAAAATATCAAGTAGAAGTTACAAAAGTTGATGAATACGGAGAATATCTAATAATCTTTGATCTTCAAAAGAAAGAGGTGCTTTCAACCACTCGCAAAACAGATTTTTAAAAAAATAGAAATGAATAAACTAGTAGTTATTTTAATATCCATGAATGTCTTTTGTTCTTTTGGACAATTAGAAAATATGACAAAAGGAGAATACTTTGGTAGAATCTCCTATAATGGAGAAGTTACTATAGGTCAAGGGCAGACTGCACTTAGATTCGAGTATAAAGATTATAATCATACATTTTATATATCTAAAAGTGAAGTTGAGGGTTTTTGCTATTTTCAATTCGAAAGCGGTATTAAGAAAAAGATTGCTTCTAGAAACATTGAAAAACAGAGTGCAGTTGTATTAGAAAGTCAAAATATTGCATTTTTTAGCTCAGGAAAAAGAGTGGCTCGAATTGATATGGCCAATAACTCAATTCAAACACTAGAGGTGCCATATTACGAGGATGCAAGTTATAGGCTAAAGGAAAAATCTTTTTACAATAATCAAATGGCTTATTTCATGATGGAGCCTTATGATGATGGACCTCATAAATTTGAATTATATGAAGTTGATTTTAAAAGTAAGAACGTTAAAAAAATCTTCACATTACCAATCCTTAAAAATCATGATCTAGTTGATGTAGCACTTGAAGGCGATATCCTTTTTGCCTTTGATATCGTAAACGGTATACGCATATTTGATTTAAAAACAGGAGATCAGATTCGAAAAATAGATTATTTAGATATTTTACCTCCAATTGTACTAAAAGATAGTTCCAATTTCAAATCATCATCAGTAGCAATTTTTTGGAGTACTGTAAATAATAAACCGAAACCTGAATTGGTCATACGTATTGATGGAGCAACTCAAATTGATAGTGAGAAATTTAATTGGGATTTCGATTTCAATTATGACATTAGAGCAGGAGTCGTTTCAAAGGTGACTTATGAGAATAAAGCGCTATCTAAGAATGGATTAACACCTATTTGGGTGGGAGATAGATATATGTATTATGAATTTGTGAGATTTTCGAAGGATGAACTATATATTGGAATACCCGAGTACCCTGAATTTGATGGGATGGAGTTTTCTAAAAAATATTATGCAAATTATATGCAGACGATTTATAAAACAAAACATGCGATAGATTCGATTTACGAAGCAAATAAGAATTCGAATAAGCTATTCGGAAATGGTGGTTATATTAATAATATTAAGGATGCAATTCCACCAATGTACAGAAGAGCACAATTGTTCTTTTTTGCTAAGCAAGAAGTATATCCAGGAGCATACAAAGGTCATAAAAAGGAACGCAAGATCTTTGGGGTAGAGGGTAAGGCTGAAATGGACTCACTCATTCCCGTTTTGGAGAGAGAATATGCCAGACTAATTGCTCATAACAATGAAAGATTAGGTATGCTCTCTAATGCATTCGGTTATTTGAAAGTATACGCAGATTTCAATAGAACTGAACTAATTCACTCCTTTGAATATGGAACTAAGGTTAAAGGTATTTGGGGTGAGAAAAGTCAAGTAGAGGTTACAAAAGTTGATAAATATGGAGAATACAACATCATCTTTGACCTTCAAAAGAAAGAAGTGCTTTCAACCACTCGCAAAACAGATTTTTAAAGATCACATTTGAAATTTTTAATATTCATTTGCTAACATTGTATAAGCGGCATTAAAACGACCGCTTATACTAGCCCGTTGGCAACAATATAAAAAATGTACTTTCCTGAAACAAGTTTTCTGGAATTTAATCCAACATACCAACCAAATGTTTTATAGAGCCCAAATAGTTTATTCTATTTCTATTAATCTTCGATTGCTGACTCATTCCTATTAAAAAGGTTATCGTCATTGCTGAAATGGATTCGGCTTTTTTAGGGTTAATTTTCCCTCCCTTCAGATAAGCAACCAATATTTGTTCAACATTATTATAATGTTCCACTAGTTTTCCTAATAAAACTTCACTTTCTCCATAAATTTCGGAACAACTGTTGGCCATAAAACACCCCTTATACTTACTGTCACTAAGGAGATGTTCCAAATTAAATTCCAATAGTTTTTGCAATCCAATTTTCACATTTGGTTCCGAGCTTAAAAGTTGTTCTATGAGTGGCACATTCGTATTCCTGTACACATTAAGACAAGTGTCAAATAAATATCGTTTGCTATTAAATGTCGCATAAAAACTTCCCTTACCAATTCCAAGGTGTCTTGTTAAATCACTTAAGGATGTAGCAGTATAACCCTTTTCCCAAAATAGTTCCATCGCTTTTTTTAAAGCATCCTGCTTGTCAAATAATTTTACTCTTGGCATCTTTATTTTTTTACAAAAATAAAAATAAAATACGATTCTGTACCATCAGGTACAATATAGTTTATATATTTGTACCGAACAGTACATATAAAATTTGATTAAATGAATAAAAGTATACTAATTACAGGAGCAAATGGCGGACTTGGAAAAGATTCCGCTCGACAATTAGGTTTGATAAAAGAAACAGAAAAAATTTATCTGGCTTGTCGCAATGAAACTAAAGCAAAAGCAGCAAAAGCAGATTTGGAAAAATCGACAGGACGTTCCATTTTTGAGATAATTATAATGGATGTATCTAATTCCGATTCAGTAAAATTAGCTGTTGCCGAACTAAAAGAACCAATAGACGCATTAATCATGAATGCCGGAGGTATGGGTGGTAAAGCCCCCGAAAAAATAACTACCGATGGAGTTACTCAGCAATTTGCGACCAATGTACTTGGCCATGTAGTGCTGGTTGATGAGCTCTTAAAAGCTGGCAAGTTAAAAAATGTGGCACTTTATGCAAGTTCAGAAGCTGCTAGGGGAGTTAAAAAAATGGGGATGAAACAACCTGATTTAAAAACCTCTTCGATAGATGAGTTCGCCTCTGTTATTGATGGATCTTATTTTGGAGACAAATTTGACGCTATGCAAGCCTATGTATATATTAAATATGTTGCAACAATGTGGATGTCTTCAGAAGCACGAAAAAATCCAAACATCAGGTTCATTAGCATGAGTCCAGGAAGCACAAAAGGTACTGCAGTAATGGATGACCTAGGGACTGTCCAAAAAATCATGTTCAAATACATTATGATGCCTTTGATAATGCCTATGATGGGAATGGTTCATAGTCTCGAAACAGGTGCGAAACGATACGTACTTGGGATAACAGATAACTCTTTAAAAAGCGGTAATTTTTATGGTAGCAAAGCAAAAGTGCTTACTGGTCCAATCGTTGATCAGAGTATCTTCTTTACTGATTTGAATAACACCACTTATCAGGACAACGCAAATGCGGCAATTCATAGATTCATCAAATAGAATAAACTGTTGCCAACAATGTATAAAAGCAATTGCGGTTCTTGTGCAAACTTGAACCGTTTTTGCATTTAATTAAGTATTTTACATATCGAAAGGTAAGAGCGTTTTTATCCGCTACTGCTTTTATACTAACCATTAAATCCAAAGATGAACACCAAACAAATACACCTTCAAACAGACCGTCTCATCCTCAAAAGTATTACTCCGGATATACTCCATGAGCTTTATAATTCCAAATCAAAATCGGAGTTGATGGATTACTTTGGTTTTGATGAATCAAATTATGAGCATTATAAGGGCATGCATGAAAAGGGAATGGAAACGCATCGTACTTCCATGTTTTTCTTTTTGGTGATATTACAAGAAACTAATGTGCCAATAGGAGAGTGCGGTTATCATACCTGGGATTTTAAGCACAATAGAGCGGAGGTTTTCTACACGTTGAGAAAAGATGAGTACAAACGAAAAGGCTACATGACAGAAGCTTTAAACGCTGTTTTAGATTTCGGTTATAGTGAGTTGAAAATTCACCGTGTTGAAGCTTTGGTGGCAGATTGGAATACTGCGTCAGTAAAATTATTGGAGCATTTTAACTTCAAAAAAGAGGGTACAATGCGAGAAGACTACCTCGTAGAGGGAAAAAATGTAGATTCCGATTGTTATTCTTTACTGAAGTGGGAATGGGAGAATTCCTAGATTTTAGTCCAACAGATCCAATAATTCATTTTGAACAGAAACACATTTATCCTTACTGTACCACGTTTGAATGCGTTTGTGCTTTTCGATAATTGGTAGATCGGTTTTCTGAAAATCAATCATTATCTGCTGACATGCTGCTGGGCGTGGTCCCCAAGTAAATAAATCTTTACCAATTTCATTTCTGACGATTAGTTTAGGGATGGATTTCCCTCCGTTTGTGAGATAGGAATCAATCATGTTTTTTCCATTGTCGCGCAATTCAATCTTAAAATCAACCAGCGGATTTTTCTCACTCAACATTGCTATAACCGGAACATTATGCGCTGCATCTCCGCACCAAGGCTCTGTAATTACAATCCATTCTTGTGGTGTATCAATCGCTTCAATTTTTTTAATTAGTTCTTCATTTAAAACATCAGATTTCAACCAACGATTGGAACGTGATTGATTCATTTTAACGTAATTGACATATTCAGGATTGTCATAAGGAGCTTCATTGTTATCGTTGTTGAGCACGTCGTCAAATAGGGAGGTATATTCGTTCCATTTCATAATTCAAAAATTGGTTTTACGTTTAGACGAAGCTATTGATTATTTATTACAAAAAAAGCACCTATGTTACATAGATGCTTTTCATTGTGGTTATTTATGTTTTATGGTAAACAAACAACGTGTTTTACTGTTGACTTAGTATTTCCATCATGATCTAATACAGTAGTAAGTGTAAACATTATTGTGCTTGTATCAGCCACATTATTGTCCCAGTGCTCGTGAACATTGTATATTGCGGCATGGTCATGAACATCCTTTGTAAATACGTCTTGCATTGTGGTGTGATTGTGTAAAACAATGTCGTAACCGTGCATTTCACCTGTTCCAGTAATTGTTCCCATCATGTGAAAAGTTGCGCCGCTTGGAATTGTATCTCCATCATTGAATGAAGTGATATCAACAACTGCGGTTACGTTGTCGTCGTGATCCTCGTCTTCATTTTCATTTTCCTTTTTGCAAGAAGCTAGCGTTAGAGTAATCATTGATAAATAAGTGATATTTAAAATAAACTTTTTCATAATTTTTTTGTTTTAAATGTGTAATAAATTGAGACAGATAGCTGTCCATTGTTTTTAGTATATCCTTTTGATAAATGTTGTGATAAGGGTTGGAAATATCGAATCGATGCAAAAATGCGATTGAATTCAAAATTAACTCCCGGAAGAACGGTCAATAAATGTCCACCGTTAAAAGTATTCTTACTTGAACCATCAATTTCTGAATGAAAAAGATAATCGAATTGAACGCCAATTCCAGTAGATATTATTCCTCTTCCAGCTTTTATTTTGTAACCACCATAAACAACCGATTGATAGGCATTTCCAAATTTGTATTTCGCACTGTTTTGTGTTGTTACGTTGAACAAGTTTTCGAATTGAACATTCCACTTTTTTGTTTGAAAAAATAAATTCAAATTAAATGGAAAGTCCCAAGAACCTGTTTCTGGATACATATTTGTTGTTTCGTGCGCATCTCTCGAATACTTACCCGTTGGTGCTTTTATTCCAGGTCCTATTTGTAAACTCAAAGCACGTTTACGCACAGTATCGGCATGTGAAAATACTAAAAAGCGCGTACTTGTGGTGATGTCACCTAACCCTTGTGTAATTGATGTTTCTCCTTCTCTTCGTTGTTGATTGTAAACAAAAGGTACATTGGCGTAAACTTGAAATCGTTTTGAGACTTGAAATTTTGCAAGTAAATTAGTTTGCATAAAGAATTCCGAAGAATTTTCAACGTTTCCGTGACCGAATATATCTGGATGAGTACTGTTAAATGAACGTCCTCCATAACTAAATCCTACTAGATGGTAATTGGATGAACCAATAATTCCAATAGAACCAGTTGTTGATGAACAACCACAAACTTCACAACTTAACGAATGAAAAGAAAACACAACAATCATCATTGTTGTTATTAATTTCATTGTGTTGATTTTTTATATGCTACTTAACGAGATAGATATAAATCAACTTTGGGGTGGGTGATCAATAGCATTAACAAAATTAATCTTTCGAGAATTCTTCACGCTCTTAAATATCGCTTTAGAAATTTTTTCTGTAAGATCTTCGAAATGCGCTTGGAAGTCAAAGTTTTGAGCGATTTTAACATTTTCGTTCATCACAGGACGATTATTATTGTGATTTTTCTCCAAATTCTTTAAAGCCGATTCAGCTTTTTCTAACTGTTTAGATAAATAACATTTACCATTACAATTTAACATCGGAATTGCTTGATTTTCACAAAGTTTTTGTGCGACATATTCTTTGTTGACAACGTACCAAATATCCCACGTAGCTTGGTAAATGTCTTTACCGAGAAGGGAACAAATGGTCAATATAACGACAAGGTATTTCAATACTTAATAAATCGAAGGGTAATCAGATGGATTTGCTTCGTGCATAATTTGGTAAGCTTTCTCAACAATATCTTCAATATTGGGTTTAGAGAAGTAATCTCCGTCAGAACCGTAGGCTGGACGGTGATCTTTAGAACTCATTGTTTCTGGAGCTGAATCTAAATGGTAATATCCTTTTTGTTCTACCAATATTTTATCCAAAATAAAAGCAGTTGCGCCGCTACTTACGTCTTCGTCAACAATCAATAAACGATTCGTTTTTTCCAATGAATCAACAATCATGTGGTTGATGTCGAAAGGTAATAATGTCTGTACATCAATTAATTCTACAGATATTCCTAATTCTACTAATTGTTGAGCAGCTACTTCACACAAATTAAAAGTTGAACCATAAGAGACAAGTGTTATATCCGTTCCTTCTTTTACAATTTCTGGAATTCCAAGAGGCTCTCTGAACTGGCCAATGTTGGTTGGCATGCGTTCTTTTGTTCTGTATCCGTTTAATGGTTCAATGACCAATGCTGGCTCTTCAGCAGCCATTAAAGTATTGTAGAATCCAGCTGCTTTTGTCATGTTTCTAGGAACACAAACGTGTATTCCGCGAATTGAATTTACAATCATTCCCATAGGAGAACCACTGTGCCAGATACCTTCTAAACGATGACCACGCGTACTAATAATTAATGGTGCTTTTTGTCCTCCTTTTGTTCGGTATTGAACTGTCGCCAAATCGTCTGACATGACTTGAATAGCATACAATAAATAATCTAAATATTGAATTTCAGCAATTGGACGTAATCCTCTCATTGCCATTCCGATTCCTTGTCCGATAATTGTACATTCTCTAATTCCAGTATCGTGAACTCTCTCAACACCGTAAATTTCTTGAACTCCTTCCAACGTTTGATTTACACCTCCAATTTTTCCTGCGTCTTCTCCGAAAACCAAAGCTTGAGGATAATCTGCCAATAATTTCACGTAATTCTCTCGTAGAATTAAACGGCCGTCTTCCATTTTAACCTCATTGTCGTATGTCGGAGCGATAGGTGTTACTTTCAACGCTGAAGTTTCAGTTTCGTCGTACAAATGAGAACTGTAACGGTCATTATTAACGTTGATTTGTTCTTTGATCCATGTAGAAAGAGCATTTTTTGAATTTAAATTTTCCGAACGCGCTATGCGTAATGCCTTTCTAGCTGTGCTTAAAATATCTTTACGAATTGGATCCATTGCTTTTTCCAATTCTTCCGCTAGTTTATTAATGAAAACACCATTTTCGCTTTCACTGGCCAATGCCTTTAAAAGAGAAACTGCAGTTGCATGATCTTCTTTCATATCATTCAAGAAAGCAGACCAAGCAGCGTTTTTTTGATCTCTAACGGAAGTTTTTGATGCTTTTTCAATTTCTTCTAATTCAGCTTCCGTCGCGATTGATAATCCATCAGCATCAAAATTTAGAATCCATTCTTTGAATTTTGCAATGCAATCGAATTCTACCTCCCATTTCAATCGAGCTTCATCTTTGTAACGTTCGTGAGAGCCACTTGTAGAGTGTCCTTGAGGTTGATTTACCTCCTTCACGTGAATAAGCACAGGAATGTGTTCTGCACGTGCCAAAGCAACCGCCTTTTCGTATGTCTCACATAAATGAGCATAATCCCACCCTTTGGTTACAAAAATTTCATAACCAGGTTTATCTTTTGTGCGCTGCATTCCAGCTAAAGCCTCTGAAATACTGTCTTTTGTCGTTTGATGTTCACGTGGAACAGAAATTCCATAACCGTCATCCCAAACCGACATGACCATTGGAACTTGAAGTACTCCTGCTGCATTAATTGTTTCCCAAAAAGGACCTTCAGAAGTTGAAGCGTCGCCTATGGTGCCAAATGCTACTTCATTTCCATTATTTGTAAATTTTTTAAACTCTTCTAATTGAGATAAAGCAGGATTTTGGCGGTAAACTTTTGAAGCATTTGCTAATCCAAGTAAACGCGGCATTTGTCCGGCAGTTGGAGAAATATCAGCAGAACTATTTTTTTGTTCCATCAAATTTTTCCACTCTCCATTCGAATCTAAATTTCTAGTAGAATAGTGTCCACCCATTTGGCGCCCCGCCGATTGAGGTTCTTGTTCCACATCCGTATGCGCATACAATCCAGCAAAATATTGTTGAACTGTTAATTGATCAATTGCCATCATGATGGTTTGGTCTCTGTAATATCCAGAACGAAAATCTCCATTTTGAAATTGTTTCGCAAGTGCTATTTGAGCCAATTCTTTTCCATCTCCAAAAATTCCAAATTTAGCTTTACCAGTCAATACTTCACGACGACCTAACAACGATGCTTCTCTTGAAAGCGTTGCAAGTTTATAGTCTTCAATAACTGTTTTTTTAAACGTTTCGAAATCTACAGAAGATTGAGTTTCAATGACTGATTCTTTTGCCATAATGTATAATTTTTTGGAAGTGCGAATATAACGAAAATCCGTCCAATTTAAAAGTTAAAATGCTAAGAATAGAATGTTTCTTTATCTTTGATTTATAAGTATGAAAGAAAAAATAAAAAAATACGCACCTTATTTCGTCGATGTTTGGCAATATATCATTGTTATATTAATTTTTATTATCGCGGCAATTTTCATACTTTAATTGTTTATCAACTCTTTTGCGTAACATCATTATGAATAAATTTCTTTCAATTCTTCTGGTTTTTTGGGTTTACAGCGTAAGCGCACAATTGAACATGGATTCAATTTCTCATTTAAACTACAATGTTCTGCATGGAACTGAGCTGAACGATGTGTGGGGTTATGAAGATGAGCTGGGTAATGAATATGCCTTGGTCGGAGCCGTTAAGGGCACTAGTGTTGTAGATATTTCCATACCCTCGTCACCAGTAGAAATTTTTTGGGAACCAGGAATGGAGTCTATTTGGCGTGATTTAAAGACCAATGGTGATTATGCCTATGTCACTACGGAAGCGGAAAATGGGTTATTGATTATTGATTTATCGCCACTTCCAGCTTCTACCTCATTATCGACGAATTATTATACTGGTCCAATAGGACAAGAATGGGAATCTGCGCACAATTTATACATCGATGAATCAGGTTATGCCTATATTTTTGGTGCAAACCGAGGTAATGGCGGCGTAATTATCTTAGATGTTTTTACTGATCCATTGAACCCAATCGAGGTGGGAGTTTTTGATGATTGGTATGTTCATGACGGTTATGTCCAAAACGATACCATGTATTTAGGTCATATTTATGATGGAATAATAAGTATTGTGGACGTTACAAATAAATCAAATCCAATTTTGCTTGGGACGAAAACTACACCTTCAAATTTCGCACATAATATTTGGGCAAGTGATGATGGTCAGTTTGTTTATACTACGGATGAGGTTTCTGGGGCATTTATCGGCGCTTATGATGTTTCTGATCCAGCAAATATTGTGGAAGTAGATAGAGTACAAAGTTCTCCAGGTGCTGGAGTAATTCCGCACAATACGCATGTCCTAGGGAATCATATAATTACTAGTTACTATTCTGATGGAGTTGTGGTTCATGATATAACGTACCCCTATAATATGGTTGAAGTTGGAAATTATGATACTTATCCTCAGCAAACAACTAGTTATGATGGATGCTGGGGGGCATATCCGTTTTTTTCATCGGGATTGATTATCGCAACAGATATTACTGAAGGATTGTTCATTTTAAGTCCAAATTATGTTCAGGCTGCATACCTTGAAGGCATCGTTACCGATGCAAATACATCTAATCCGTTGAATCAGGTTGCGGTTGAACTAGTAGGGGATGTGCAAACGTCATTAACAAATAATACTGGATTCTACGCAACTGGAATTGCAACTGCCGGCAGTTATGATGTCGTTTATTCGAAAGTAGGATATTTCCCACAGACCTTATCAGTTTCCCTCGTAAACGGAGTAATTGCAAATCAGAACGTTGAGTTAGTGCCAATTCCACCATTTAATTTGAATATAGTAGTACTTGAGGAAGGGACTGGAAATCCAATTTCTGGAGCCGATGTGAGATTGGTACATACGCTTGTAACGCATGATGGAGTTACAAATGGAATCGGCGAGGAGAGTTTGACACTTTTTTATCAAGATAATTATCAAATTCAAATAGGGAAATGGGGGTATCAAACATATTGTACCAGCCAAGTCATTGATAATACAACCGTTCAAATAACGGTTTCACTCAAGAAAATGATTTACGACGATTTCACATTTGATTTTGGTTGGTCAGTTTCAGGAACTGCTCAAACAGGGGTATGGGAGAGAGGCATTCCTAATGGAACCGATAGTGGTTCCGCTCCTTCGTTCGATGTTATAAATGACTGCAGTGAATATGCATTTGTGACGGGTAATACAGAGCAAAACCATCCAGATTTAGACGATGTGGATATTGGAAATACCAACTTAATTTCACCAGTTATCGATCTTTCTGCATTCATAGATCCTTATGTAAATTATTCTAGATGGTTTTATTGTTTTCATGGTCCAAATCAGCCGGATGACACATTAAGAGTAATTGTCTCAAATGGAATTCAAACTGTAGAAATTGATAAAGTTGGAGGAGGTGTTCTTCAACCTGGACCATGGGTTGAAAAAAGTATCAGAATCACTGATTTTATAAGTTTAACCAGCACAATGCAATTCTTTTTTAACACTTCAGACGAGGAGCCAAATGGAAACGTTACTGAAGCTGCAATTGACAACTTTTTTATTATTGAATTCGACGAGTTAAATATTGAAGAAAAAGAAAATGAATTGAAAGTTTATCCTAACCCTTTTCAAAATGAGTTAACAATTGAAGGGATTCAGAATTTAGGTTCGTATCGATTGATGACATTGGAAGGAGAGCTTGTCAAAGAAGGTTTTTTATCAGATAAAAAAAATACTATTAGTATGTCGGATTTAAAAAATGGAGTTTATTTCCTTCGCATTTCGGATAAAGTTCATAAAGTAATTAAGATGAATTAAATTCAGATTACCTCCATTCGTTTAATTATATTTGTTCAAACAATTTTTTCAAATTTGGAGTTAAAATACGATATTTCAATAGTTGTCCCTTTGTATAATGAGGTGGAATCATTACCTGAATTACATCAATGGATTGTAAAAGTGATGTCTGACAATAACTATTCATATGAAGTCCTTTTTATTGATGATGGTAGTAGAGATGGTTCTTGGAAAGTTGTTGAAGAATTACACCAGAAGGACGATAATGTTAAAGGGATTAAATTCCAAAGAAATTATGGTAAATCAGCTGCACTTCAGAAAGGTTTTGAAGCTGCGTTGGGGCGTGTAGTAATTACAATGGATGCTGATTTACAAGATTCACCTGATGAAATCCCAGAATTATACAGATTAATAATGGAGGAGGATTACGATTTGATTTCCGGATGGAAAAAGAAACGTTATGATCCAATAACAAAAACACTTCCAACCAAATTATATAATTGGGCTGCTCGTCGAATTACAGGCATTTACCTACACGATTTTAATTGTGGCTTGAAAGCGTATAAGAATGCTGTTGTGAAAAGCATTGAGATTTATGGGGATATGCACCGTTATATTCCTGCACTTGCAAAATATGCTGGTTTCACAAACATTGGAGAAAAGGTGGTTGCACATCAAGCACGTAAATACGGTACAACTAAGTTTGGATTGAATCGATTTATAAACGGACCTCTTGATTTAATGACCGTTGCCTTTATGGGGAAATTTGGAAAAAAACCGATGCACTTTTTTGGTTTAATTGGTATGATGCTTTTCTTTATCGGTTTTGGTTTTTCATTTTATATCGGAATAGATAAGTTGTTCTTTAATTCAACTGCTGAAAAAATTGCAGATAGAACGGAGTTTTATGTGGCTTTAGCAGCAATGATTATGGGAGTTCAATTTTTCTTAGCTGGTTTTATCGCGGAAATGATGGGACGAACTTCAGCTCATCGTAATGTTTATTTGGTCGAAAGGACGATAGATGTCGATTAGTAATTGGGGCATAAATAATACATGGTCGCTCTTTCTCGATCGAGATGGAGTAATAAACAAGCGTATTTTTGGAGGATACGTCACTTCAATAGAAGAATTTGAATTTCTACCTGGAGTAGAAGATGCAATCAAGCAATTTACAGATACATTTCATTTATTATTTGTAGTAACGAATCAACAAGGAATTGCAAAAGGAATTATGTCAGAGCGTAACCTTTTGGAAATTCATAATTATATGTGTGATCAAGTTTACCTGAAAGGTGGGAGAATTGACAAATGCTACTTTGCTCCGAATCTAAAAGGCGCTGAGGATGACATGCGCAAACCTTCTTCTGCGATGGCGGATTTGGCGAAAATGGAGTTTCCTGAAGTCGATTTTAAATGTTGTGTGATGATTGGTGACACAGATACAGATATTGAGTTTGGCAAGAATCTTGGAATGAAAACTGTGCGAATTAAAACAGAGGAGCCAATTAACATCGATGCAGACTTAACTGTGAGTGGATTGGATGAATTTGCTAAAATGATTAAAAATGAAATATAGCTTACTTACTTTAATAGTGTTTTTTGCATTTGTCACTTGGGGACAGATAAATCAAGTTGATGCAAAGGGTAAAAAACAAGGTGAATGGGCAAAATTGTATGAAGGTTCAAAAGTTTTTGAATATACAGGACAATTTAAAGATGATAAGCCCGTAGGGAAATTCACGTATTACTACCCTTCATCAAAAGTAAAAGCCGTCATAAAACACGATGAAAATAGTGACCGTTCTGTTGCGTTTTATTACCATGAGCATGGTGCATTAATGAGTTATGGGATTTTTCGTAATCAATTGAAAGATAGTATTTGGCTGAATTTTGGTCCTTCACAACGAATTAGTAACACCGAGACATATAAAAACGGAAAATTAGAAGGGCGTAAAATTATCTATTACGTTCCTGAGGAATTGGCGGACAAATCTCAGATCCCTGCATCGGTTGCGAATTATAAAAATGATATGCTTGACGGTGAATACACTGAATATTTTGACGGGAAAAATGTTAAGGTAAAAGGAGCTTATTTTCAAAATAAAAAGGATGGGCTGTGGACGCATTATCACACTTCTGGAAAGCCAATGATGGTTATTCGATATCAAAAAGGAGTGAAACATGGTTGGGCTTATGGTTATGATGAAACCGGAAAAGAGATTGGTAAGAAGTACTTTTATCATGGGCGTCATCTGGAAGGTAAAATTCTAGCTGAAAAAATGAAGCAAATGAAGGAATTGGGAATCAATCCTAATGAATAACAACCTTTTTATTCGTACTTTCGTCTTTATAAGTATGAAAAACAACTATCTATATATCCTTGCTCTACTATCAATCACAGTGATTGTTAATTCGTGTAAAAAATCTGAGCCAGTTCCCTCGTTTCATTATGAGTATTTTGGTATGGAAGAAGGGAGATATGTAATCTACGATGTTGTGGATATTACACATGATGCAGATTTGGCTCAACATGATACAGTGTATTATCAAGTTAAAACTCAATGGGGCCAGCCATATATTGATAACATCGGAAGAAATGCCAGAGAGTTTAACCGATACAGAAGAAATACATCAAGCGATGCCTGGCAACAAACGGATGTTTGGACAGGAATTATTGTTGATAGACGAGCAGAATTGATTGAAGAAAATCAACGCGTTATTAAATTGTTCTTTGCCCCAACTTCCGAAAAGTACTGGAATGCAAATGCATATAATACATTTGATGAATTGGAATCGTATTATGATGATATTCACAAAGAAAAGACAATTGGAGGAACATTTTTTGATTCAACAGTGGTTGTAGATCATGTTGACGAGCAAAATTTTATTGACGATATCCGAATCTATGAGGTTTACGCCAAGGGGATTGGATTGGTAAAAAGTTTTTATAAAAAGAACAACTATCAAGGGACACCTGAAGTGGATAAAGGAAAGGAATTGTACTATACGTATAATTCATCTGGCGTTGAGTAAATCAACTTTAATCAATAATCGGTTTGATTAAAATTAAATAATTAGCAACTTTGACTAAAATTAGAGTGAATGGACTATTCCAGTGTAAAATTTGATTGCCGTAAGTTTCGAACAGGAATTCCTTGTAAGCCGAATAAGGAATCAGGACAAGTATGCAATACTTGCACAGAGTATGATCCAATTAAAAAACGCATTCTTATTATCAAGCTTGGAGCATTGGGCGATGTTATTCGCACTACGCCCTTGATTGAAAAATTCAAATCTGAATACGAAGGAGCGCATTTCACCTGGTTAACATTAAGTCAGGCTATTCTCCCTGCAAAAGAGATTGACGTGATTTATAAATATGATGTAACGTCGGTTTATATTATCGAAAATTCAGAATTTGATATCGCGATAAATCTTGATAAAGATCCTGAGGCGTGCATTTTACTTAGAAATGTAGTTGCAAATGAGAAGTTGGGCTATACATGGGAGAAAGGCCATATAGCGCCTGCAACGCCAAGCGCAGAACATAAATTAATTACTGGATTTTTTGATCAGCATTCAAAGGCCAATACGAAGAGTTATTTAGAAGAGATTTTTGAAATCTGTGGATTTGAATTTCAGAGGGAAGATTATTTAATAAATCTCAATCACGAACTTTCTACGAAGTGGAAGAGTAATTTAATTGCTTTATCAGAAGGAAAACAGATTGTTGGATTGAATACAGGTTGTGGCCCACGTTGGAATACCCGATTATGGTCTGAGGAGTCTTGGATTCAATTGGCGACTGATTTACGCCAAATGAATTTCTTTCCCATTTTTCTTGGTGGAGAATTGGAAGATGAAAAGAATTCGAGAATAGCCAAAGAAGCCAAGATTTATTATCCGGGACATTTTTCATTGGAAGAATTTATTGGACTGACAGATGCCTGTGATGTTGTTGTAACGCAAGTTTCAATGATGATGCATATAGCAACGGCATTGAAAAAGAAATTGGTGCTTTGCAATACAATTTTCAATTCTCATGAATTTGAATTGTACGATAGAGGAGTGCTTGTTGAACCATCGACGGGATGTGAATGTTACTACGGAAACACTTGTGTTCGAGGAAAGTCATGTATGCACGATATAACTCCAGATCAAATTCTTTCTGCTGTTAAATCACTTGTAAAAACCAATAACTAATCATGAAGATTGTTTTTCTTTCTACCATGTTTCCTTTTCGTGGAGGAATTGCGCAATTCAATGCATTGTTATATCGCGCTTTGGAAGAAAAGAATGAGGTAAAGGCATTTACATTTAAAAGGCAATATCCCAATTTTCTATTTCCAGGAGAAACGCAATATGTTACTAAGGATGATAAGGTAGATGAAATTGATGCCCTCGAAACGTTGGATACCATTAATCCATTGACGTATTTATCGACAGCCAAGAGAATCAACAAATTTCAGCCTGACATTATAATAACAAAATATTGGATGACGTTTTTCGCTCCATCGTTAGGTGGTGTTTTAAAGCGAATGAAAAAAAACACAAAACGAATTAGTGTTTTGGACAATGTTATTCCGCATGAAAAGCGTTTTTTTGATACACGAGCGAATAAATTCTTTTTGAAATACAACGATGGATTCATTGTGATGAGTGATGCTGTATTAGCAGATTTACTTTCAATTAAACCAGACGCAAAATATTTACGCGTAAATCATCCAGTTTACAACCAATTTGGTGATGTCATGCTGCGGGAAGATGCTTTGAATCAATTGAAACTTGACGTTTCAAAAAAATATGTGTTGTTTTTTGGGTTCATCCGTGACTACAAAGGCTTAGATTTATTAATCGATGCACTGAATTATTTACCCGAAGATCAGCATTTAATAGTCGCGGGTGAAGTCTACGGAAGTTTTGATAAATACACGCAACAAATCGATGATTCAAAATTGAAGGATCGTGTTCATTTGTTTAATCATTATATTTCTGATGATGAGGTGACACTTTATTTCTCTGCTTCTGACGCCTGTGTTTTATCTTATAAAAGTGCAACTCAAAGTGGAATTACGTCCATTTCGCATCATTTCAATTTACCAATAATTGCTACAGATGTTGGGGGCTTGAAAGAAACAATTACACATGGAGAAACAGGATTAATTGTTAAAGAGCCGAGCAGCGAGCTAATAGCAGAGTCGATTACTGAATATTATTCCGGCAATTTCAAAGAAAAATTTAGCGCAAATATCGAGCGCGAAAAAGCAGAAAATTCATGGAGTAATTTTGCCGACAAGTTGGTTGCATTCACAAAAACACTTTAATTTTTTTTGTATGAAAATAGTGCCCTTTGGCATTGTTTTTTAGGAAGTTATTAGACTCATTTTCAGCGTAAAAACGAAGGACTGGAAAAATCTAAACAAATAGAACACTTTATAATTGACTTTAATAAAGGGATAACCTATATTTGCAGGCTTAAATAATTACTAAACTAATTTACGAAAATGCGTAATAAAGGATTTTTTTGGTTTATAACGATTTTGTTGACAGGTATTTGCGTGTACCAACTATCGTTTACCTGGGTTTCTAACAATGTAGAGAAAAAGGCGGAGAAGGAAGCTAATGCACTAGTTGCTGAGTTGAAAGCGGAGGCAATGAAAACAGATGGAATTGGTTATTTACCAAATAATACAACTGTTGATTTTAACGAGGCAGAATCGGAAGAGCTTGCGAAAGCAGCGTTTGTAAACCAAATTTTGAGAGAAAAAGCGGAAACGCCAGTGTATCCAGTTTTTGGTTCAACTTTTAAAGATGTTAAGAAAAGAAGTTTGGCATTTGGTCTTGACCTTGTCGGTGGTATGAGTGTGACACTTGAGGTATCTGTGCCTGAATTGTTAAAAAATTACGTTCGTAACCCTAGAGATTTAGAATTTAAGAAAACATTTGATGCGGCGAAATCAGAGTATGGAACAAATGGAGGTGATTTCATTACCATCTTTATTGCTAAGCACCAAAAATTATTCAAAGGAAGTAAATTGGCACACATGTTCAATATTGCTGAAATTGATGAATTAGGAAAAAACTCAACAGACGCGGAAGTCGAGGCGTTTTTGCGTGATAAGGAAGCATCTTCAATGGATGGTGTGGAAGAAATTATGAATCGTCGTATTAACCAATTCGGTGTAGCGCAACCAAACATTCAAAAAGATCCAGTTAACAACCGTTTATACATTGAACTTCCAGGGGTTCAAGATGAGGCTACTGTAGCTGAGAAATTACAATCAACTGCAAATCTTCAGTTTTACGAAACGTATGATATTCAGCAAATCGGTGCAATGTGGCAACAAGCGGGAGTTCTTTCGCGTTCTGAGCCAGTTAATACAGATGATATTGATTTAGACGAAGAGGTTACTGATTCAACAGAAGTTGCAGTAGTTGATACAACTAAAACGGAAGAGCCAGAATCATTAACGGATATTGCTTCATTAAATGGAGAAGGTTCTCAAAAAGGTCTTGCTGAATTAGTAAAGAGCGCAGGAATGTATTCTGTTGGTTATGTTTCTTCTGAAAATGTTGGAGCGGTAGATAAGATATTAAGAAGAGCAGATATATTAGCGTTGTTCCCAGAAGATATTAAATTCATGTGGGGAGCTGATTTAGAATCAGTAAGTAACGATACCAAAGAAATGGCAATGTTCCTTTACGCTGTTCGTATTCCAATTACTGGAAAAGCGATGGTTGGTGGAAAAGACATCAAATCTGCATCGACTGGTTACGATCAACAAGAAGGTAAAATTACTGTAGATCTTCAAATGACTGAAGAAGGTGGAGATCGTTGGGCGCAAATGACGCAAGAAAACATTGAGCGTGTGATTGCGATTACAATGGATAGTGTTGTTTATAGCGCTCCAAGAGTAAATGGTGCTATTACAGGAGGAAGAACTCAGATTTCTGGTTCATTTACAATCAATGAAGCAAAAGACTTAGCTGGATTATTAAACGGTGGTGCATTACCTGCTCCATGTGTTATCAAAGAACAAACGAAAGTAGGTCCTACTATTGGTGCTGAAAATGCAAGTTCAGGATTAATGTCATTTGGTTTCGCATTGATTTTAGTATTCATCTATATGGTATTCTACTATGGGAAAGCTGGAATTGTTGCTGATATCGCGTTGTTTGCGAATATCTTATTCATCTTTGGTTCTCTAGCTTCTTTTGGTGCTGTATTGACATTAGCTGGTATCGCAGGTATCGTTCTTACAATAGGTATGGCGGTTGATGCCAACGTACTTATCTTCGAACGTATTCGTGAGGAGCAAACAGCTGGTAAAGATTTGAAGTCAGCAATTGACACTGGTTTCCAAAAAGCATTGTCTTCAATTATTGATGCCAACGTTACAACGTTATTAACTGCAATTGTATTGAAATCTTTTGGTTCTGGACCAATTGAATCATTTGCAACGACCTTAATCATTGGTATTTTTACTTCGTTGTTCTGTGCATTAGTGCTTACTCGTCTTATTATCCTTTGGTGGATGAAGAAAGGAAGAACTATCAATTTCGAAACAAAAATGACGAAAGGAGCTTTCAAGAACTTTAATTTCGATTTTGTAGGAAAACGTAAAATGTTTTATTTTGTATCTGGAATTTTAGTTGTTGGTGGAGCAATTGCTTTGTTTACAAGAGGTCTTCACCCGAGTGTTGAATTCTCAGGAGGTCGTACTTATGGAGTTAAATTTGAGAAGTCAGCAGGTGATAACTTAGAGTATATCCGTGAGAACTTATCAAAATCATTTGTTTCTAAAAATGGAAAGTCGGCTTCAATAGAATTGAAAACGAAGAAAAACAATTACTATTTAGACATTACAACAAACTACTTGTTGGCAAATGAAAATGGGAATGAGTTGGTTAAAACGAAATTAGAAGAAGGTTTAGCGAATTGTAAAGATAAAGTAGGTGGATTTGAAATTCAGGAATCTCGTAGCGTTTCTGCCACGGTTTCGAAAGAGTTGATTTCATCTTCGATGACAGCGATTTTACTTTCGTTGGTAATTATTTTCGCATACATATTAATTCGTTTCGGTAGATGGCAATATTCTACTGGAGCAATTATCGCCATGATTCACGATGTATTGTTGGTACTTGCAGCATTTGCAATTTTCCACGGAATTTTACCATTCAATATGGACATCGATCAAGCGTTTGTTGCAGCAATTCTTACAGTAATTGGTTACTCAATTAATGATACCGTGGTTGTATTTGATAGAATTCGTGAAAACCTTGGTATTCACAAAACATCTAACCAAGGAGAACAAATCAATGAATCGTTGAACTCTACATTGTCAAGAACAATTAATACGTCGATGACAACATTCATTGTGTTGTTGATTATCTTCGTGTTTGGTGGAGCAGCAATTAAAGGATTCATCTTTGCCTTGATGGTAGGTGTAATTGTCGGAACGTACTCTTCATTGTGTATTGCAACACCAATCTTAATTGACTTCTCTAAGAAAATTATGGTGGAAGATGCTGAGAAAATTGCAGCTAAGAAAGCAAAAGAAGCACAAGCAGCTGCAGAAAGAGCAGAAATGGAAAAAGGAACTGCAACGAAGTTGTAATCGATTATACTGTCTAGTCCTGAAATAGCGATACACAATTTTATCGTTATGGAAAAAGTAGAAAA
>OCVQ010000960.1_pt1 | contig 23838 bp, 18 predicted proteins | sample 1539061 | NCBI WGS metagenome assembly OCVQ01 (sample SAMEA3355526, study PRJEB22509) | marine metagenome | biome: marine; feature: river plume; material: water | place: USA | collected 2010-08-08 | depth 0.5 m | reverse complement strand
AATGCCACAGCCTAAATCAAAAATTATAAAAGAAGTTGTTAAAAAAGAAAAGCAAAATAAATTTTACTGTGAAAAATGCCATTATGAATGTAGTCGCAAGCATGACTACAATAAACATTTATTGACAGCTAAACACAATATGGAAATGTATGGAAATAACAAAGTCGTTGACAAATATGAATGTAATACATGTAATAAAATATTTAAAACGAATTCAGGTTTATGGAAACACAAAAAGACATGTAGTAGCATAGTTCAAAGTGAATCTGACGCACAGATTACTACTAATGCCACTCCACCCAGTAATGTGGATATAGAGAAGATAACAGAGTTATTTAAGCATATGTTGACACAAAATCAAGAGTTCATGACAGATATGATGGAAAAGGTTATACAAAATATACAAAATATAGGTAATACGAATACAAACAACAATAATACCATATCCTGAATAACCAAGAAATTGTATATGTAACCAGTGTATTTATTTTTCTATAAAATTATGAAGAGTGACCCCATTATTAGTATTATGAATGTCTCCTGCTAGAATAGATTGTTCGTATAGAGTTCTTAACACGTCATTTGGTGCTGAAGAGCCTATTTTCAATAAATTTCTATCATATAAATATTTTTTAATCTCTAATAATGGTTTTTGCTTTAATAAACCATGTTCTTTTTTAATATTACGTCGGGTTTTATTATTTTTAATTAAAATGGATATATTATTATTAGATGTTTTGCCAATATTATATGTACGTTTTATAGTTTTTAAAGATTTCTGCTTAAATTTTTTATATGATTTTTTTAATTGTTGTAATTTACTACTTCTAGTAGGTATATAGTCGGTGTTTGCGTTATTTACAGTATCATATTGAGAATTACGAGTATTTAGTTTTAACGTTTTATTATGAAACTGTCTATATGTAGGTTTTACACTACCTTTTAGACAACTATATGAAGGTGAGTCAGGAATTGTAATAGTTTTAGCTATTGTAGTATTTTGATTAGGTATAATATAATTGTTATTATGTAGTATAGTTTCTCGTGCGTGTTGAATTGTAGTGGTAGGTATAACAGGTTCGAACATATCGTTTAAGTGTATCAAAGGATGCTCGCAGGTGGTATTATCAAAATCCAATGGTAAATCAACAGCAACTAAAGGGCCTTCTTCTTTAAATGAAACGTTAGGTGTGTTGCCTCCTTTATGATGCGTATTGGTATTTTTAATTGTTTTATCTCTACGTTTTTTTTTATCAATATTTTTTTTATTAGCTAATTTATCCAAATATTCTAATGAATCCATAAAATTAGTATTGAATAATTTGGTATTATTATCAGAATTGGTATTATTGGCAGGATTATTTTTAATTTTTTCATTTTGTTGATGTTTTTTAATTTTTTCAACCAAGTCTTTTTTTAATTGATTAGGCTTGATAATAGCAGTAGGTTTTTCTTTTTTAGGTTTTGCAGGTTTTTTATTTTTTTTGGTTTTATTATTTGAAGTAAGTAAAAACGATTCATTAATTTGAATAGTTTTCCTATTATTATCGTCATTCATATTATATTTTCCATTATAAAAAAATATAATAGAAAATCAGTAAAATATAGATATATAAAAATAAATGCTAGATTGGGTATGATTCGTCCTAAATCTCCAAGGATGTAAAAAATTATTTAATTATTTAATTATTATAAAAAGAAATTGATTTGTTAAATAATAAATATGTTAATTCAAAAATAACAGATGAATACCAATAATATTGAAAAGGAAATATATGATAACTTGGGGAAATATATAGAGACCCCTTGGACGATTATAGAATCATATTTTAAAGGTCAACATTTATCACAATTAGTTAGACATCAGCTAGAATCCTATAATGATTTTGTAAATAATCAAATACAAAAAACAATAGACATGTTTAATCCAGTTCAGATACGTAGCGATAATGATTATGATAAAGAATCAGGGAATTACAAATTAGAGATATTAATTACATTTGAAAAATTCAATTTATATAGACCTCAAATACATGAGAATAATGGTGCGTCAAAGTTAATGTTTCCCCAAGAGGCGAGATTGAGAAATTTCACATATGCGTCAATGATGACAATAGATTTGAATATTAAATATATAGTAAGAACCGGAGAAAACTTAGAAAACGTCCAGACATTTTATAAAAATTTACCAGGAATTCATATAGGAAAGTTACCAATCATGTTAAAATCGTCAGTATGTGTATTAAATCAGTATAAGCATATAAGTGAGGATATTACTGGTGAATGTAAATTTGATGCTGGCGGATATTTCATAATTAATGGAAGTGAGAAAACAGTGTTAGGTCAAGAGCGTGCTGCTGAGAATCGTGTATATTGTTTCAATGTGAGTAAAAATAATAATAAATGGCATTGGATGGCTGAAATAAAATCAGTGCCAGATTTTAAATGTATTAGTCCTAAACAGATTAGTATGATGGTTAGTAGTAAAAATACAGGTTTTGGAAACACTATACATATTCAAATTCCTCGTCTCAAACAACCAGTACCATTATTTGTTGTATTTAGAGCACTAGGGGTTATATCTGATAAGGATATTTGTGAGAAAATCATCTTAAATTTAGAGGATAAAAATTATAAAAAAATGAAATATGCGTTACAAGGAAGTATCATAGAATCAAATACGATAATGACCCAGGAAGATGCTATTAAAATATTAATGAGTCATATTATATTTACGCCTATAAACATGGATAGAGAATCAGGAATAAAAAAAAAGCGTGAATTTACAATGGATATTTTAAATAATGATTTATTTCCACATTGCCATGATAAGATTCAAAAGATTCATTTCTTGGGTTACATGACAAATAAATTATTAAGATGCAGTTTAGAATGGATTCTACCGGATGATAGAGATTCTTATCTAAATAAGCGTATAGATTTAACAGGAACACTTTTAAATAATCTTCTTAGAAATTACTTTAATAAACTAGTAAAGGATATGCAAAAATTAGTGGTTCGTGAAATAAATAACGGTTCTTGGCGTTCAACTGAGGATTATATGAATATTATTAATACTACAAATATTTATAAAATAGTTAAATCAACCACAATAGAAAATGGATTAAAACGAGCCCTTTCTACAGGAGATTTTGGGATTAAGAATATAAACAGTAATAAGGTGGGTGTAGCTCAAGTATTGAATAGATTAACATATATATCAAGTTTGAGTCATTTGCGAAGAATTAATACACCAATTGATAAAAGTGGCAAACTGATTCCTCCTCGTAAATTACATAATAGTTCATGGGGGTTTTTGTGTCCTGCCGAAACTCCAGAGGGAGCGAGTGTAGGTGTTGTAAAAAATCTAAGTTATATGTCACATATTACAATGCCAAGTAATAGTTCGTGTATATATGAATATATCAAACCATATATTAAATGTTTAGATGAAGTAACTTCATATGAAATGAGTTTAAATGTGAAGGTATTTATTAACGGAGCATGGGTAGGTATTTCATTTAACCCATCAGAACTATTCTCTTCATTTCAAGAAAAGAAGAGAACTAGTATTATTAATATTTATACATCTGTTATATTTGATTATAAGAATAGCGAAATTCGTATTTGCAATGACGGTGGTAGATTAATTCGTCCAGTATTGCGTGTAAATGACAATAAAGTATTATTGACTACTAAAATAGTAAATGATATTAAAGCAGGAACGTTGGAGTGGAATGATTTATTGACAGATTGTAAATTGGATAATTCAGTAATCGAATATATTGATCCCGAAGAACAGAGTTATAGTATGATTGCGATGAAGCCACAAGAACTGAATAAAGAAAAACAATATATTTATAAATATACGCATTGTGAGATACATCCTAGTACTATCTTAGGAATTTTAGCATCATGCATTCCATACCCAGACCATAATCAAAGTCCTAGAAATACATATCAATCTGCGATGGGAAAACAAGCAATGGGAATGTATGTGACTAATTATGACACTCGTATGGATAAGACAGCGTATGTGCTAACTTATCCTGCAAGACCATTGGTTGACACTAGATTAATGGGAATGGTCAAATTAGATAAAATTCCAGCGGGTTCTCCGGTAGTAGTTGCTATTATGACACATACAGGTTTTAACCAAGAAGATAGTTTATTATTTAACCAAGGTTCTATTGATAGAGGTCTATTTCAAGCTACAATTTATCACACAGAAAAAGATGAAGATAAAAAAATAAACGGTGATGAAGAAATTAGATGTAAACCAGATAAAACCAAAACGAAGGGTATGAAATTCGGGAATTATGATAAAATTAATAACAAAGGAGTTATTCCAGAAAATACTCTTTTGGAAAATAACGATGTCATTATGTCAAAGGTAGTGCCTATCAAAGAAAATAGAAACGATCATACCAAGGTTATAAAATATGAAGATTTGAGTAGAACTTATAGAACAAATGAAGAATCGTATATTGATAAGAACTTTATAGATAGAAATGGTGATGGTTATACCTTTTGCAAAGTGCGTGTAAGAACGGTTAGAAGACCAGTTATTGGAGATAAATTTTCAAGTCGTCATGGACAAAAGGGTACAATTGGTAATATTATTCCCGAATGTGACATGCCTTATACATCAACAGGTGTAAAGCCGGATATTATTATTAACCCACATGCTATTCCGTCTCGTATGACTATCGGACAATTAAAAGAAACATTACTAGGTAAAGTTCTTGTAGAACTAGGTTTATTTGGCGATGGAACTGCGTTTGGAGAATTGAGTATTGATACCATTCGCAAGGAGCTTACAAAAGTTGGATATGAAAGCAATGGAAATGAGATTATGTATAATGGTTTATCTGGAGAACAAATAGAAACCAGTATCTTTATTGGACCAGTGTTTTACCAACGATTAAAACATATGGTTCGTGATAAACAACATAGTCGTTCTATTGGTCCAATGGTAAATCTTACCAGACAACCAGCGGAAGGTAGAAGTCGTGACGGAGGTCTTCGTTTTGGAGAAATGGAGCGTGATTGTATGGTGTCACATGGTGCCGCTAGATTTACTAGAGGACGTCTATATGATGCGTCTGATAAATTTCAAGTAAATGTATGTAAGAAATGCGGTATGATTTCAGCATATAACGATAAAAAGCATATTCATATTTGTAAAACATGTGACAACCGAACAGATTTCAATTATGTAGAAATTCCATATGCCTGTAAATTATTATTTCAGGAATTACAAACAATGAATATTGCTCCTAGAATTATGACATAAATATACAAAACAAAACAATCATTTTTAGCAATTATCGCAGACATTTTTTTTATGAGACATATATATATATATGTCTACGCAAAATAATCAATTAATAGGTGGAGGAGCAAATAGCACTTCCGGTTCAGGTATGGATGGTGGTTCCGGACGACAAATAATGAGATTCACTCTTCGTAATGCTTGGAATGGACCCGCAGCTAAAGGGACTGTTAATGGAAAAAAAGTAGCAGCTACACCTTTTAGAGCAGTTAATAACGCAGGAGATTTATTAAATAGAGTAAATTATACAAGTGGTGGGTCTAATCAAGTAAATACTGGAAGGATTAAATTGGCGGCGAATGGTTCTGCTAGAGTTTTAGGAGGAAGTATTTTTGCCAAGGTCGATGGTTCTGGTGTCCCTAGTTCCACTACCAATGTGAAATATGTATATGACGGTTCTGACTATACAAGATTCAAAAAACAACAAGCATCAAATAGAAATTACAATGACACTTCTTTTGGAGGTGCTGGTGCGAGTAATACATTTATTGCTCTTAATCGTGTAAGAAGATAAATTATATTTTTATATATTGTATTATATTATATAAAATGGTTGGATTAATGTTTACATATCGTTTCCCTGGTCCTGCGGGTCAAGGAATTTTATTAAAAAATAAGGGCAATAATGCTATTGTAAATGCAACTAATGGTATGCCTCAAAAGTTTTATCCTTCGTCAGGTGATTCCATGTTTTCCAATGCTCGTAGTACTTATAGTAAAGACGCAGGGGGTGGGACCCTATTAAGCGGTAATTTTGATTCTTCTCAACATATTCAATTGAAAAAATTAAATGCTATCGGAAAGGGTTCAATGATTAAAACATCTGTATCTTTTCAAGGAGAAGCAACACCGTCTGATTCTTATAGAAATAGTGCTTTAGCAAGAGTCAGAGGAGGTGGAACTGTGGCCCCCAAGAAAAAAGGCGCATTGGAAAACCCATTTAAATCAGGTGGCGGTTCTAGACTAACTGGAAGTGGAAATAGACAAATCCTTGCGTAAATTATTTTATATAATAATTATATAAGATGAACAAATTTCTTGTTGAATTTTTAGGAACTCTTTTCTTTCTTTATGTAATTCTTGCTACAGGAAATGCTTTAGCAATTGGTGCTGCATTGGCAATTGCTATTTTAGTAGGAGGCAAAATCTCTGGTGGAAACTTTAACCCTGCTGTATCTGTTATGATGGTTGCTGCTGGTAAATTACCCAAAGCTGATTTAATTCCTTATGTCCTCGCCCAAGTCGCTGGTGGATTAGCTGCTTTAGAACTTTTCAAACGCGTCAAACTCTAAATAAATTATAATACAATTTTATATTTTCTATAATTATATTATATAATGTCCGCATCACTATCACCATTTGATACTGAAGAGAAAGAGAAGGACGTTGGAGATCATGTACGCAAAATCTTGGGAAACATGTCCAGTAAATTAGGAAGTATGTTTAGTTCAACGCCCACTCCCCCTCCCACTGCCCTTACCCCTACTGCAGGTGGAAGGAAATCTAGAAAAGGTAAATCTAGAAAAGGTAAATCTAGAAAAGGCAAATCTAGAAAAGGTAAATCTAGAAAATGCTCTAAATGCACCAGAGCTAGAAAATGTGCTAGATGCCGCAAATCTAGCCGTCGTTAAATAATTTAATTAAAATTAAAAATTTTATCTAATAATTAAATTATTTTCTCTCTTTGATTCGTTTCATGATACAAATCAATAAATATACTCCCATGACACTTAATCCAGAATAGAACATTTTAACAAGGAAGTCATCTGGTATGTGTGTTATTTTTCTATCTGTAAACGATTCTTTACATTTTTCTTTGGTAATCAGATTTTGTTTACTAGCAAAGTCACATGGACTCATATTTTGCAAATCAGTAACAGTGACATGACGAGTTTCAGTTCCGGTTTTATTGTTAACATCAATAGTTTCTAATTTAATCTCTTGACAATCTGGTTGTGAACCAGACATAAAAGCTTGAAAAATAAGCATAGGGTTCATAGCAGACAAATTACCCAATGTTCCTGGTACTAATCCTTCAAATGTAGAAAAATTCATACCAGACGCACCAGTTATAAAGGGAATATTTCCATTTGGTACATTATTTACATATACATATCGGTCTACTACGTCTCCTGATTTTTTATCTTTGCATGTTGCGGCGGTCTTTAAAAAGAATTTATCACCCAATGGTTTACCAGTTTTGGATGCTCCACCTTTTCCAGTAACGAGCAATTCAACGTAATTTATTAAACCACCTACATCTTTTGAAATAGCAGATATAGTTCCTTTTGAACTCATTCCCATTTGACTAGGTGCTTTAATCTGCTTCCAATATTCATAATCAGGACCTAATATTTTTTCTTCTACATTTTTGGCATCATCTAATACTTCTTCAAAAAAATTTGACATATATATATTCTTAATATATTTATGTCAATGATTTACATAATGATAAAATGATTTAGTGATACTCCGCTCTATAATTACAGATAATTCTATATATTTTCTTAAAGTAATATATATAAGATGTCTAAACCCACAAATTTTAGTTATTCAAATACTTTAATATCTACTAGATATCCACTAGTTTCAACAAAAGGTCCAAATACGAATACAGGTATGTATGAATCATCATCGGCTATTATGGGTGGATTTTCTAGACCAAATGTTAATTTGGGAAATGCACCTCAAACATCACCAGAAACAAACTATAATAATGCGGTTAATTTTGTTGGTGTTAATGCGGATGCGAATCGTAGACGGGCAAATCCAATTAAGCATTGGAGAAGACAATTACAGGTAAATGGAAAAAGTGGAAGAAGTAATGCCTCAATAAGTGTAGTAGATAGACCAGGTGGAACAGTATTTAGAGGGTATACTCCTATAGATTCAGACTGTAAATGTTCCGTAGAAGGAAATAATATTTTCATTACATTTGATAACAAGTATTTACAATCTACATCAAAAACAATTAAACCACAACCATCTAATACGTCAAATACTAAAATACAAAACAATGGATTTATTCAGGTAGGTGCTGTTGATGGCGCTGACTCTTATCAAATACAAACCGGTGTATATAATACCAAAACAACATGTTGTAGCGAACCTAAAAAAAGTCTTGATAAAATACGTACAAATAGTGCTATAAGCAAATCATATTATAGTGATACAAAAGCGTATTTAAAATCCCGTTGCAATACATTCAGTCAAAAGCAATCTATCACAAAAATAGCAGATAATACATATGCGACAACTACAAACCCGTATCAAGGTTCAACCCAATATTCTACAAATAATTGTACGAATCCAATGAATAATAAAGAATGTACGAATGTTACATATTACAATCCTAATAACGTGCAATACGCTCAACAAGGTGCGGTTGATAGTAGTACACGATTAGCAAGATTAAACTATAATACAATTACAAAAAATGGTGCTTCATTTAATTCAGCGAATGGGTCACAATATGCGTCTGCTGGTAATTATCATGGAGAATCTTTTTCTAGATATTTCATTAAAAATAAGAATTCTCCCCCTTTGATATGGAGAAGAAATGGTAATAAAAATGTATGTAATACGAATTGTACGGGAGGGGTCCAAACTACTACTACTAATAACACACCTCTCTTAGGTGGCGGCCCCAGCATACCTTCAATACCCGATACTACACCTATTGTTAACTTGTATATAACTGATAGTAATCTAACAGTTGAATTTCACTTGATTGATGGCAATGCATTGATAAACGGGCCTAGTTATGGGACGATTGCTATTAGTAATACCGCTGGAACATATACGTACACTGGTTCTACACCCCTCCAAACTAACGGAGAGCGGATTGATACATTCATATTTAGTCAAGGCGTCGGCCAAGGAAGTACTACTTTTTTTGTACGTGCCAATTAGACGCAGTAATGTAAAAAAGATATATATACATATATTTGTAATGTAATAATAATTTATTTACAAATCCACGCCCTACTATTATAATCAATTGGTTCATCAATATATTTATTACCATCATCATTAGGTTTATCTTTATCTTTATCTTTATCTTTACCATCGTCATTAGGTTTATCTTCTTCTGTATTACCATCATCATTAGGTTTATCTTTATCTTTATCTTCATCATTAGGTTTATCTTCTTCTGTATTACCATCATCATTAGGTTTATCTTTATCTTCACCTTCACCTTCACCTTCACCTTCATCATCATCATCAAGACCTTCTTCATCATTATCTTCACCTTCACCTTCACCTTCATCATCATCATCAAGACCTTCTTCATCATTATCTTCATCGTAGGGGTTGAAGTGGAAGTAGAAGAAGGTCTTATTATCATCAACACCTTCATCATCATCATCAATACATTCTTCAACATTATCTTCTTCTGTATTACCATCATCATTAGGTTTATCTTTATCTTCTTCTTCTTCTGTATTACCATCATCATTTATGCAATATGTTTTACCACATAATTGTCTTGGGTTAGATGGACCCATATCAACATCACATATAGTACATTTATTTTTGTGTTCTTCCTCCTTTTCCACAATGTCATTACTAGACATTTCTAATGATTCTGTATTAGATTCATGGTCGGATTCATCTTCACTAGAATCATCGTCATCAGATTCATCGTCACTAGAATCATCGTCACTAGAATCATCCTCACTAGAATCATCGTCATAAATCATATCATCATACATATTTCCGTGCTTAATATTATTAATATATTTTCGTAATGTATTTATAAATTCATTATTTTCAATATGAAGGTATATTTTATTCTTATAATACATAATGGTGTCTTCAATAGAATCATGAATATCCATTGATTTGGTATTATATACCAATTTAATCCTAATTCGCTTAATATAATCGGACAATGTAATTAATAAATCAGCAATTAATAGAATAAGTAATGCGGTTATCATAATGAATGAACCTATAATAATAATAATTCTATTAACTGTAAATATAGATGTGTCTATCAATAATTTAAATACAATATTCATGGTGTGTTGGTTATTATCACGAATAATACTCATTATCTGATTGGTGTATGTAGTATATTAAATGTGTTATATATTACATATTGAATCAATTTTTCTAATAAATATAATAAATATTATGAATATAATAAATATTATATGATTTATGATGAGAAGTATGACTTTAATCCAGCAGATGTTCGGGGTCCATCATATGTTTCAGTGTCGCCATTTTCATCAATAATTAATACAGTAGGGAATCCGTCAATTTTGTATTTTTGTAAATCAGACCCAGCATCATTCATCTCTACTTTTTTCATTTTAACAGGACCATTATATTCTGCGACAAACGAATCCCATTCAGGTGTAAATGATTTACAGTGACCGCAGTTAGTCATATAATAATAAGTGCATGATGTAGGATTTCCGAAATTTTCGGCATATGTTTGTCTAAAAAACATCATATGAATTAAAACAGCAACTACTATTAAAAGTATAAATTTTGCTACAATATGCGTTTTATTCCAATATTGCATGATTAAACTCATTTATATATTATAAGAATAAAATATTTTTCAAGTAATAAAAATATTAGCAGTATTTTGTGTTTTATGGAAAGGAATATTATATTTTTCACACCATTGAATACATTTGGTAATATTATTTTTTTTTAACGTTTCTAATCTATCGGTTTTATTTTTGAACAACATTAAATTTATAGTTGATGAAATATTTTCCATTTGTTGTTGACCGAATATAGCATTATATTCTTCTAATTTATTCAAATAAAACAAATCCAGATTAAAGTCTAATATAGAGGTAATAAATTCATTTTCTTTTAATTTATGATATTGTGAAATAATATTATGTATAATTGCTGGATTATTACCCTTAAAATATTTACAAACAATATATTTTTCAGAATTTGCTAATCTACTAGTGCTTGGTTTAACTATAAAAACTTGCTTATACAATGTAGATAATAAATAAATAATGTCAGAGGTGGTTTTGGTAAATATATCAAATATTTTTAATACGAAATGTCCTCCAGTTTTTTGCATAGCAATAGCAAAACTTACTTGTGCGAATAATAAATTTGTAGCTAATATTTCTTGTTTATTAAAATCAATTGAAAAATCAAAACCCCCATCAGCAGTAATAATACTCATTGTATTACCATATTTTTCAGTGCAATATTTTAGATTTTCAACATCCATTAAATCACCAGTGGTTGATGGTCCATATTCAATATTCACATTACTATTGTCTTTCAGAAAATTTTCACTTTTTTTCCAGCCAGGCACATGAGGGTCGTTATTAATCAAGGTCATACCATGATAATTATCATTTAAGTTTTGTCTCATATAAGTAATTGCTTCAATAAATCCACCGGGTCCTTCTGCTAAATGGAATGTATCAATATTTGTATTTTTAAAGTCATCTAATAAATGTAACATATTAGATAGTTCTATCATCTTATAAAAAGACCTTGATAATGGTTTGAGCTTACTAATACATTTTTTATTATTTGGAACAATAGTATGAATAAATTCATATGGATTTGTATATTTTTTAACAAAATCCCAATTATCACAATTATTATCGATTTGTAGTTTTAACTTATTCAAATAATTATTTAATGTTAAACTGATATATAAATTGGATTCCGAATTATAATTCATGCTACCTTTAATATTAATAAAATCAATAGTATGATGAATCTCTGGAAATAAAAAATAGCTCATAATGATACTAATATATAGAACAATATTTTTAGGTTGTTTACAATATTTATATGTAATATTATATGCAATATTTATTTACTTACTTCTTTTAGTTTCAGTTTTCGTTTAATTTTTTTAGGAGCGATATAAGATTTTGCGATTTCCGTTTTTTCCTCTTGTATAATAGATTGAGCGGTGTCAGAATCTAATTTTTCCAGTTGTTGTTGTAATTTGGAGCTACCAATCATATTGTTATAGACAGTTCGTGTATCGACATTGCGAAGTTTTTTATAAAAGAAGTAGTTGTTGAAGAACGATATTTTTTTTTCATATTCCTTCATATTTAAAGCAATACCATAGTCTTTTTTCTTGTTAGGATTTTTTTTGACTTTTTGTACCATTAAGTTGAATAATGTTTCAAATGGACCAACACTTTCAGGTATTCCTATATTATCACATTCATCTTGTGTAAGTAAAGTAAACCCATAATTTTCCATCATTCTATTTAAATATTCAAAATTAACCAAATATTCTATGAATTTTTTATTAATCGTTTCTTGATATACATCTATTTCATATCCGAGTGATGTTTCGTCTGCGTTAAACTCATCTTTATCATATTGTTTTGTAATTTCCCATATTTTTGTGCCATTTTCTAGAATAATGGAAGTGCTTTCACCGAGTTTTAAAGTGTTAAGTGCGTTGAATATTCTAGAACCATTGTAACATCCACCTATAAAATATCCCCCAATTTTAGTGCATTCGCTTACATTTCGAAGAAATCCATTAAGTGTTCTTTTATCTTGGAAGAAATAATGTAGAGCAAACTGACACGAACTAATATTAAACCCATTTGAAGCGATACCATATTTGTTATAAACTCCTAGACCTAACTTGTCCTTGTCTTTAGGACCTTCACCAAATACAGCCATCGTGATTTGTTTACCTCTTTCATTGCGTAATGCTTCTCCATCTTTAATATTAAATTGTGTATTACCTTCAACAAATAAAGCACTAGGCATACCTTTGTATTTTTTTTTATCATTTAAATATCTAGCACATGCGCCAGTAATACGATTTTCAATATTATCCTTACTAACATCAATCCCAAATATAAATGCTAACTTTGCTACTCTCCATCGGTTAATGTCTCCTCCTGAACCGACAGCATAATCAATAAGTGTATCTCCTTTGGTTGAAATACTATCAATTAACAATTGTTTAACAAATAAGGTATGAAAGTTTCTCAAAGCGACTGTTTCAGATTTACCAGAATTTCTATTATAATAAACAGTATCATCTGAAATTTCATCAGGTATATTTGAACCATACTTTATCATTTCTTCAGTAATAGGATGATGAATAGAATGCCAATTACTGTTAGCAACAGCATATGCGTTACCATACATATGGAACCCTTTTCTATATTCTTCAGTTTTATCATATCGTACTCTTAAAGGAATCCATCTCCAGTCATGGTCTTTTGTTATATCATAACTGAATTCAACAATCATACCATCTGAAAATACGTCTTCGTCTTCAGTTGTAAATAATTGTTTTTCATTTTTGTTATCATATTTTAACATGACATTACATACAGACGCTTCTGAATCCTCTGGATTTGACGGATAAAATGCCACAGGTTTATAATTGTCTTTTTTTGTATCCGTATCATTGAATCTAGGTATCTTATCATTAATTACATCAGCACATGGATTAAGATATCCATCTTTAGATTCATCAAACCCTACCTTAAGAATAAGTGTTTTATATTGAGATAATTGTTCTGAGGATGTAGTATCGGTTCCATCTTGAAATATATTACCTACAAAATCATTATCATTAACAGTTTTTTTTGTTTGAACTAGAAAGTCAATTGTATTAAAATGCGGTGGTTTCCATTTAAACGAATAATTCCATGTTTTTTTAAATTTAGGACCAGATTCACCTATTGAATTAGCCCCAACACCTAAATATGCTGGTGTGAAAATTAATCCATCAATCGTATATTCCATGGATATTTCACTTTCTAAGATGGTATTACAACATTGAAATATAGTTTGATTCTTATTTGTTGCCATAAAATTTTTATGTGCAATCCGAATAGATGGTAACCCAGCTGAAGTTATAGATACCGCATCCAAATTTGTAATAATATTAACGAGAAGAGGTAAACGAAACTTATTTAAGACATCTCCCCTTTCAGTGCTATCATCTTCATTTGGAATAAATGGATTATTGCGGACGTCTTTTTTATTGATAATATAAACATCAAATGCTGCATACAGATTGATAAACTCACCTTTTTTATTATGCAGAATATGTTCTCCGTCTAAAATCGTCTCCATTAATTCAATCTTTTTGGTTACAGCCCCAGTGAATTGGATATTCATATTTGTATCAATTAAATAAATCTTACCGGATTTATTTATGTATAATAATTTTCTCATACCATCTGCTTTATCCGTGACTGTATAATTGTCTCTTATATTTGGGAATTGCGCGTCTTCATTAACTGGTGTAATATTTTTAATCTGAAGAGTGGTAGAACTAGGTCCAATAAAGCTTTTGGGAAACAGTCGTAAACGGTCATTATAATCTTTACCATATGTTAATTTTAAATATTGATTACCAATTTCTTGAATTTCATTATAAGATACTGGAAAATTTGTGCCTTGAATACCAGATAATATATTAATTATGCATTTTTTAATCATTTTTTCTAATTTATCGGCGTCATTATATTCTGTTCCAATACCAACCTTGCTATTGATTATTTCTAATTCAATTTCATACTTTTCATTGTTGTCAGTTACTTTGGCTGCTTGAAATGTATATTCAGATTTTAGTTTAAACTGAGGTCTACCTTTATATTCTGTTTTTTCAGAATGATTTTCCTTAACTACACTCATATCAATACGAATAGGGTATTTAGGGTGTTCGAACGAAACCCGATTTAATAGACGAAATATTTTTTTGTTGTCATTCCATGATGATTTAATATTATTCACAAACGCACTAGAAGAGCCAATTATTTTTTCTTTTTGAAATGATACACGGAAATTATAATCATCCATATTAACGGGGTAAATATTGCTATCACCGATTTTAGCATACGATTTTTGATTGTATATTGCCATAATATCATTCATGGAATTTGTGTTGCAATATTTTTGAATATCATATACCCCATTAATTTCAACACGAACATTTGAATCCTTCACTTGTCCTGTTTTTGAATCAGTAAATGATGTTTGTATTTTAAGTGTATTTTGATTTGGACCCATAATAAATCCAGATGATTTTAGTTTTTTAATAACATTATCAAAATCAATTTTGGATATTGCCTTTTTTCCTCTGGTTCCGAAACGAATTTCTAATTCGGGAGCACCATCACTTATATTTGTTACATTTTCTAAATATTTATTTATAATATTATGAAACTGTTCTTGTGGTTTTAATTCAGGCATTATATATACATCTATACATATTATTTTATATTAGTTCAATTTTAAAAAATATCATTATAAAACTCTCATAATTTCTTGATACATTTTTTGCTTAGTCATATTTTCACATATAATATTTATTCTTTTACAAATAGCAGTTAAATCAGATACTTTATAACTAGATATAGCCTTTAATGGTTTATCCAAATTTTCCAATTTCCAATAATGTTCTCTATAATAATTTATATTATCCATATTTACATTTTCTTTTAACCCGTATTTATGGTTAATTTTCTCAATTATATATATTGGTTTATTTTCATTTGTAATCATTTCATAAAATTTTTTATTATCAATATAAAAAATATTGACATCGTGTAGATAACATAACGCTTTTATAGAACATAGTGATATTTTTGGTTTATTTGCTAATTCGTCTTCTACTGTATTGCGGCTAACTTTGATTGGTTTAAATATTTCTTTTTTTGCACGGAAATCTTCTATCCATTTATATTTAATCTCTTTTTCAGTTGTAAAAAAATTATGAGTCATCTCATATTCACTAACACTATGTAAAATAGTATAGAATATCCAAAATAATTGGTCTCGTTGTTTTGGATAAAAAATATTATTCGCGGCGTTTATAACATTGTTACGATTATTAGATTGTCTTGATTGTCTAGAATCTGTTGCGTTAACAATAAACTCTGGTATTTTAGATATATTTTTAATAGTGAACATATTGTTTTCTAATTCTGTTAAAAATATATTGTTATTGTTATTGTTAGAATGTATCATTTGCTTCTATACATATAGTATTATTGTCTTTATTATCTTTATCGTCATTAAAATATATATTAGAGAGTGTATTTTTCTCAGTTTCAATCTCATTCAACTGTGTTTCTTGGGCGTTAACATATATTAAATATTGCTTTAATTGGTCGATAGTGGTTTTATCAACACTAGTCATATTTATAAAAACCCCATTTTTGTTTTCATTCAAAGCAAATGACGCATTTTTTTTCAAAATTTTCAAAATTTCAATTTGATGAAACTTTGAAATTGATTCAATATCTTCTTTTAATACGTGTAAATCGGTCATTATGATATAACATAAGTAGTGTTTTTAAGCATTTTTAATAATTAGTTTTGGCTTTTGTTTATGTTTATATTTTTCTTCTTTTGGTTCTTTTGGTTCTTTCGGTTCAATAATTTCACCGATTACACTAACATGTGTATCATTTAATTCATATCGTTGACCGATAACCTTAATAGTAATATCATCACCATCCTTTACATTATTAAAATAAGTATTATCATAATGATGGTCTCTAGATATATACACTATTATAGGGGAAATCTCATCATTAATTGCTGCTCTAATACCTGCTTGTGTAATATTTGTGGCTTTACATTTAATCCGCATGCCTTCAACCGGACAACATATTAGACATTCAAATACAACCACAAATGCTACAGTATTTTCAACTAATAATCCACTAGAATACGATATAACATTTGTAGAATTTGGTTTTATAAAACCTTCAATGGTACATTTTCCTTCTATTTCCCTTTTAATTTTTTTTTCCAATGTTTCTTTAATATTTTTTCCAACGCTGTTAAAGTTCAAGTGTATATTTCTTGTTAATAAACTCGTCATATAGACTCCTGTGTCTTTTTTTCTTCTAACATCTTTTCTAGAAGCAGCTTGCATATTACTATTATTATATAATAATACTATTTCTTTAATTATATTCAATTTTTATTTAAATTTTTATTTAAATTTATATTAGTAGTAACTATTCTACGGAATAATTGTTTTTTTTGGTATTATTAATGTTTCAATGTTATTAATAAGTGCTTGTATTGGATTTAAATACCATATTTTATCAGTTAAATTATTATTTCTCAATATAAACTCTTGTAATATACAAAATTCTATTTTATTTCGTCCTTTTGTATTATCAGTTGTATATTTAGTGTTTCCTATTATATGATTTAATAACTTTATGGTCTCGGTTTTTACAGATATGTCGCATCTAGCTCCTGTGCCTCTTTTGGTTAAATCTTTCACTTTAAAAATGTTGAATGTATTCTTAAACATTGTGACAAATCCTACGATATTTTTGTCGTTGTAATTATCATGTGGTATTGTTAATTTGCTAATTATTATAGATTTAAAATCAGAATTTTCATATGTTGTTCCACTTCTCCAAGAAGTATCTCCTTTTATTAATAAATAAGGTTTGTTATTTTTTGGAACAAGAATGCCTTCTAAGTCATCATTCTTTAATAATTGTTTGTCAAATAATGCCTTGATATTTTTGGCATTATCGTCTAAAATTTCTGTAAAATATAAATAATTCAATAATTCTTCTGTTTTATTGAATGTTAAATATTCAATGATATGTTCTAGTATAAATTTATTATATGTTTCTGTGTTAATATTGTAATTAGTCTCTAAATATTTACTTGTATGTAATATTGCCGCATGTGAATACCAACTACTATCACCACGTTTAACTGTTGTTATTGTTTCAGAAGAATCATCTATGTCTTTATTTATCTCAATCATTACCATTGGAATAGTTCCTATTCGTGTATCGTCTTTCATAATATCATCCTTCAGTTTTATAGGTTCTTCAATATCTTTCAATGGAAATACTACATGTTCGTGTTTATAAGGAATAGGATTGCTTCTATCAAATGCGCTTATATTTTCGTTATCGAGTTCTATAGGCTGAAATAAATAATAATCACCTATATTTACTAAACGACCTAATCTATTAAATCGGTCTGAAATAAATTCATTTTGGTCTTCTATTAATATATCCAACGCCGCATTTATTTGGACCAATGGATAAATAACAACCACATTTATTTCACTAATTAAAGCTTCTTTTTTATAAAAAAACCGATTCTTGTATAAATCACGAATTCTTTGGATAATTTTATCAGTATTCATGAATATAAACGACTCATTGTATGTATCTATTTTTATATCTGATTGTTCCAATTCTTTAAAAGGTTTACATTTAAAATTACATGTATCCATATAATCGCATGAAACTGTATGTGGTTTATCTCCAATTGGAAAATCAATAACCATCCCATTTGATAATTTTTGTTTAACAATTGTATTCATATTTTCTTCTGTAAAATTGGTTTGTTCTATATTTAAAATACAATCTATGGATGCTTCTTTTAATATTCTACTAACATTACCTATTTGAACTGCCTTTGATTCAGCCAATCTATAAATATATAAATCGGCAGCCTCTTCTTTATCGTCTTCTTCTGCTTCTTCGTCTTCTTCGTCTTTTTCGTTTTTTTCGTTTTTTTCGTCTTCTTCGTCTTTTTCGTCTTTTTCGTCTTTTTCGTCTTTTTCGTCTTTTTCGTCTTTTTTATCTTTTTTATCTTTTTTATTGGTAAAAATAGTTCCATATAAAAATATCTCTACATTTCTCTCTATAAATGGTAATAATTTATGACTACATGTTCTTACCGCACGACCTATAATTTGCTCTATTAAACTTAAATTATACCATGGTTCCAATATATGAACTTGTCTTAAATTTTTAAAATCAATACCTTCTGTTCCCGTCATAGAAATTAATACAACCTTTATTTTCTTACCATATTTATTATCTTCATCTGTTAAATTTTGTAAGTCATTCACTGTATCAGGAGATAATGCCTTTTCACCAGTAATCATTGTATAAGTAGCTGCCGAAAAATCATCCGGAGTTTTCATGGCGTCTTTCGTTAAAAATGTTTTATAGTCTATTGATGCGTGTGGAGCTGTTTTGAATAAATTAGACGTCTTTGTTCCGAATCGCTTAAAACCTAATTCCTCTAATGCTAATGCCATAGGAATTAAGCCACCATCAATAAACTGACTATAAATTAATACTATTCCATCGGACCTTATTATATTGTCAGTAATTCCTTTTATTTTGCTACTATACTGACCTATTTTATCAGGTGCAAATATGGAACCATATGTGGATGATTTATATTCAAAGTTCTTTCTAGTCGGAGGATTAGTAGTTTTTGTAAATTTCATTGTGTGTTCCAGCCCTCCTGAACCTAACAATATTTTAGCATCTACATCCTTACCTTCATCAAATAATTTATTAGGATATATCATATTTAATGCTTGCATTGGCTGTTGAAGCAATGTGTAACCAAATGATTCCATATTATCAAAACTAGGTAATCCTAATTTTGTTTTACCTGATTTCGCTCTGATATTTTCTATAATACGTTCATATGCTTTTTGTTGATATGGACCAGCTATATTTACATATAAATCTAAATGCTCTAAAGATTGAATTATTTTCTTACCATTTAATTGTCTTGTAGGATAAGGCAATTTTTTGAATGTATTATCTATAGAAAATAGGGATGGGAAAATACGATAAGGGAATGTATATGGGTTTTCACCACGAACAAATGATACATAACCTGTTGATTTACGTCTTATTATTTCTTCACCTATTTTTTCTCCGTCTGGTCCAATTAATAGATTTCCATTTTTATCAAACACATCATTTATTTCAATTGTTGAACGGCGGTCATTCATATTCATTATATTTAATAACCATACAACCTCCTTGTAACTATTATACATTGGTGTAGCAGAGAGAAATAATAGCCTTAAATTATCTACATATTTTACTAATTTCATGAGTTCCTGGGCGACACGCTTATCTTGTTTTTCATCACCAATACGAATATTATGAACCTCGTCTATTATTATTAATCTATTACTGAAATTTTTTTGTAGTTTTCTTATTGTTTCTTTTTTTGAACCTTCTTCAGAATCAGAAGCAGATTTTTTGACAATGTAATTAGCAAATTCAATATAACCTAAAAATAAATATGAATTATTGATTATTTTTTTAATTTGCAATATAACATTTTCTTTTGTTAATCCTTTCATATTCATTGGGTTAATTTCCTTTAGATATTTATTACCCGTACATGCTGTTAAATTCCACAAACCATCAACCAGTTTTAATTTTCTACTATCAAATAGTTGTAATTTAAAATTTTCTTGGACGTTTGGAGATGCAACTACAATGATTTTCTGAGTCATACCCAATTGTTTTAAATATGTCCGCATTTCTTCTGAAACACTAATCGCACTACACGTCTTACCTGTACCTAATCCATGATATAATAATAAACTATTATACGGTGTTTGAAAACTTAGAAAATTTCTAACAAATGATTGATGTGGAACTAATTCAAAATCGGAATCGCACAATTTTGATGCCTGTTCTTCTATATCATCATATATAGTGCCGTCGTATTTATTATCATTAAATTCTTTTCGCTGTGATATTTTTATATTGAAATTAGGATCATCCAGCGACGGATATAATGTGTCATATTCATCTGGATTTTTTGAAATAATATCTCTATTTAACAATTCTTTATTATTCAAAAACATATTATATTTGACATCATCTATTAGCGTATCAGTTGTTTTAAAATTAGTATCAAACACCGTTTTGATATTTTCTGTAGTTAATTCTGGTATAGTTTCTATCATTTTTTTCCTAGGTATCTTCTTCGCTGGAATTGTTTTATCCATTTTACTTATATATTATTAATATAATCTATATTGTTGTAAAATACAATTAACTTTATTTAATATATTGATTTTTTCTAAATTATAAGGTCTAATGCAATTAATACATTCATCAAATGTCATCCATTTTACATCACTTACTTCTGTTTCTTGGTATTGAAATGAATTTTCAATGTTAGAATCTATATATCCTAGATAATATATATGCTTATACGATTTCATATTTGAACCAGTAAATATTTCTTCATACGGTATTACATTTTGTAATAGTTTTATATTTTCCTTCATATATCCAGTCTCTTCTTCAAATTCTCTTAAAGCACAATGTAATTCTTTTTCTTGATAATTACGTCTCCCTTTGGGAAATCCCCATTCAGGTTCACTCCACAAATTATTACTGTCATTTATAATTTTTTCTAAATCATATGTATTTTTATTTGATTCAATCCCATTTGTTAGTAACTGAAATTTTTCAGACGAAATCCGCTCTTCTCCTCTGTATTGAATATTTACCTGGACTCCCCATAAATATTTCCACAACTCATCGAACGACGATGTTTTAATTTTATTCTTTTCTTTTATTGTCATTTCATTAAAAATATTTAATAAATAGTTGTAATTATTTATCGGGTATTTACCACGCATAAATTCTACAAATCCTAAACTATGATTGCGTCGTATTAGCAAGTATTGGATTTTTTCATTACATTTTCTAAATACAATCATTCCTATACTTGTAATAGGGTGTTTGCAGTTATGAAATACATGCCCTGATTGCCCACAATTATTACAAAAATTAAATGGTTTATTATTAGTATTCATCTATTATGTTATATGTTTATTTATGTATCTTTTTATATTGTTTCAATTTAATGACAGAAAAATCATTTGACCCAAATGTATGGGGACCACATTTCTGGTTCTTTCTTATGACATTAGCTATATCATATCCTTTAAAAGCAAATGAAACTACTAAGAAAAAATATTACGATTTTATTACAAATTTACCATTATTTATACCTCATCCGCAAATAGGAAATGATTTTAGTAAATTATTAGATAAATATCCTGTTTCTCCTTATTTAGAAGGAAAAGATTCGTTTTTAAAATGGGTCCATTTTATTCATAATAAAGTAAATCTAATCGTTGGAAAAGACGAACAGACATTAACAGAATCACTTGACATATATTATGAATTATATAAACCAAAGGAAATTATCCTACGCGAGCAAATCAAATATAGGAAAAAATTATTATTTGGTTTTATACTTGTAACATTAGTAGGAGGAAGTTATTATTTATATAAAAAATAATTCTCACTACAATATAAATAATATGGTTTCTAAAAAAAATAATAAAGATATACGTAGAACCAAAAAAAATAGGAAAAAAAGTAGGAAAAAGGTTGCAGGAGAAGCATTAGCATCTGGTGGATTTGGATGCATATTTAAACCAGCGTTAAAATGTAAAAATAGTAAAGCCAGAACTACAGGGGTTAGTAAAATGTCAGTAGAGCAACATGGTAAACAGGAAATGGAAGAAATTACTCAAATTAAAGATAGATTAATAAAAATCAAAAATTATAATAAATATTATTTATTGGATGTGGAATTATGTAAACCAGATAAATTATCGGGTGAAGACTTGCGAAATTTTAATAAAAAATGTTATGCGCTTACCAGATATAACATAAACGAGAAAAATGTAAATAGTCGTCTAAATGGACTTACTATTTTAAATATGCCAAATGCAGGTATGGATCTAAAAGATTGGTTAATAGATGATGGTAAGATTAATAGAGAGAAAATGTATAAATTAAATAAATTAATTATTAAATTGCTTAAACATGGAGTGCGACCCATGAATAATGCTGGTGTTATTCATAATGATTTAAAGGATAGAAATATTATGGTCGATAAACAAGATAATATTCGTATAATTGATTGGGGTTTGGCTGGTGTTGTAAAAGGTAATAAAGTGCCGAAAGAGATATTGAATCGTCCACTGCAATACAATACACCCTTTTCTTCTATGATTATTTCAGAAGAATTTAAATTAAATTATAATGTATTCTTGAAACGTGTAAAAGATGGTATTATTTTATTTAACAAAATGAATGTGCGTAATTATATTATTAACGAATATTTAATTAAGCTTGCTAGATATTATGGATATTATGATGATAATGTTATATTATTTAATATGATTTTCTCTCCAGGCATTAGTGAAGAAACCTTTTTGTCTGAGGTAAAAAGAGAAAATTTAATTGAATATGGATATTATTTATACTATTTATCAAATTATATTACGGATATATTAATGAAATTCACCACATCGTCTATGGAATTTGACTTAGACAAATATTTTATGGAGGTGTATTTATTTAACAGTGATGTATTTGGATTAATGACTGTTTATTATAATTTCTTTGAAACTAAAATTGAAAATATTATGTTGCCAGATGAACTAAAAAAACTATACTTAAATCGTGTAAGATCATTGCTAGTTGAGAATATATATGGCAATGGTGGAGAGAAAATCAATATTAATAAATTAATTAAAGATATTGAAGAAATAACACATTTATTGAATTATGATAGTAAGGCGAAGCCCTTGACATTGACCTATAAAAATTCACCATCATCTGTTTCTGATATAAATAACAGTATAACAACAAAATCTAAATCTAAATCTAAATCTAAATCTAAATCTAAATCTAAATCTAAATCTA
>OCVQ010000955.1_pt1 | contig 23925 bp, 32 predicted proteins | sample 1539061 | NCBI WGS metagenome assembly OCVQ01 (sample SAMEA3355526, study PRJEB22509) | marine metagenome | biome: marine; feature: river plume; material: water | place: USA | collected 2010-08-08 | depth 0.5 m | reverse complement strand
AACGATTTTCAAAGAACATTACAACCTTGTAGGCTGCAACTGCGAGAATGGATGATTGTGATGAGACGTTAAATTGTAACACGGGATTTCCTTTTCTAATAAATGTTTTGTTTTAATTAACAAATTTATTTATTAGCAAAAAGGTAAAATTAGGCTTGCCATGTTTGTATAGTCGGTTTGCTCTACGCGCAAATGTGACATTTTGTCTTAACTGTAACCAGACTCTTTAGTGAGTTTCATTATGCAATGGAAAGGTCCATCACCAACAATTCGTATGTCTCTATCTGCATATACGTTGTCTACGAAACCTTCAAATTTTAATGTTCCTGAGTTTACAAAATAGTAATGCCCATGCGCTGTTGCTCCATCCCACCTAGTAACGTCTATGTGTTTATTGACTTTACAGCCATAATGGATTTCTTTAATGTTTACTAAAGCTGTACCTGCGTCAAATGTTTCGCCGGCAGCGATAAGATTGGATAGTGCAATATCAACAGTATCGCCAGCTGAGTCTGTTACATATACTTTGATTATTGCTTCGTTATGAGATCGTTTTAAATAATGAATACTAGACATTAGATTTTCCCGTCATAATAGTTTTTACTTAATTCAGACCAAGGCCCGTTTGTATTAGAGTGCGTATAAATTTTACCAGTTTTTTGAACTTTTTTACATTTAACATAAGTCTGTTGAAGAGTTCCACCAGGAGGAGTAAACGATCTAATACCAGCTGTCACTGTGCCATTTGCTCTGTAATATTCATCAACTTGACCTTCGTCTGGATCGTCTTGGACTTTTGCATCTGTAGCAAGAGTACCTAGTAAAGGAGAATTGTCATACTGCCAAATTGCAGTAGGGGTTCCACTAACTAAAATTGTTGGTGATCCCGGTACGTCTACCCATGCCATTACTTATCCCACCCTTTAATAAATTTGTCGTTAAAGTTAGCATTACTAAAGTTAAGTCTGTCAACAAGTTTAACTGCGGTTTTACCCATATGGTCAATAGCAACAAAGCCTTCTTGTCCTGTTACTTGAAGTCCATCAGCTGTTCTGAGTAACGTAGTTAAACCACCAGCTTTGTCTAATTTCTTTATGATTAGAAGCTTTGCATCAATAAGCAAGTTGTATAAATCAAACATAGCAACCAATTCTTTTGGTGATGTTCTTTTAAAGTATTCTAACGTTGCATCTTTTTTAACGCGTTGACCTCTTTTACCCTTATCGGTTTTACGTTTGGCAGCTTCTTTTTCGTAATAGTCATCAATGTATTTTTCTAAATCTTTTACGAACATACGAGTATTACGTATCTTTTCGCCAGCTCTAATTTTAGTATTAACGAATGTCTTTGTTCGTATTAAAGTATCAGGATTGTTTGCGATACCGTTTAGTGTTGCTGGTTTTATTTTTTGGAATAGAGCACCTGCAGCTGATAATACTTTATTAACCTTTTCGGTCTCTGCAGCCGTCATCGTTGCCGTGCCTGAAACATCTCTATATACTGCGTCTACCGACCAGCACGTTTTTGTTGTTTTGAGGCTTGATGCAATCTCCTCTCCAAAACTTGCAGACATTTCTTCAAAGCTTGATCCTCTGTATACCGTATGCCAGACCACTCCGATCTTGGATTTAAGTATTTGTTTACCGAGGTTTGATGCCGTAGGTACCGCGTATACGATCGTATTAGGATGGAAAGTAACATGCGGTTCACCCTTAATGTCCAATATCTTGAGATCTTTTTTATCATATAGAAAATCACCTTGTACTACACCTTTAATACCAAGTTTAGGAAACTCTTCTAAGGCTAGTTTTAATTTCACTGCTAAATCGCCAGATGTGTCTGCATCGACATCGGCTGCTGTTTTATATACTTTAGGGTTCTTATTGAAAATACCCTTTTTAGCAACAAAGAATTTTTTGTCACTTGGATCAATACCCGCAAATATAGCAGGTGCTCCATCCCATTTAACTGATACGTTAACTTTAGATTTTGAACTACCTTGCAGCATATCTCTTAATGCTCTAAGGAAATTAATAGCAGAACGTGTGCCATCAACGCCAAGGTTTAAAATCGAGTCTTCGAGATGTTCCATATGAACATTCTTTTCCTCAGTGAGGTAGTTCTTAAAACTTAACATTTATTTAAATCCAAACTGTTGTAAACCTGATGTTTCAACTTTGCTAACTTCAAATTGGAAAAATGACATCAGTGCTTCATATCCTAACTTAGCAATTTGCTTAATCTTTTTAATTACTTTGTAATATAATTTGGATAACCATGTTTTAAGTTTACTAAATAATCCTGCTTCAGTCAAAACACCTTCAGTTAATAGTGACTCAGTAAACTTTGTTTGTTCTCTTAACATCATTGTTTCAAATGTATCAAATGAGTTTTCTGCTACCGTCAATCTAAACGATCCAACAGTTGATGCAGTACCTTGTGAAGTTACCTTTGAACCTGTTGGTGTTTTTGGAGATATTCTAACTGTAACCTTTTTTGCTAGTTTATCAATAAACGGGGCAGGTTGGTTATGTCCTAATGATAGTTGAACAATGTTATTCTTACTTCCAAACTCAGGATCAAACTCTACCATCCAATTAGAGTTAGCGTGTTTGTCAGGAGCAAATTTAAAATCGCCTGTTGCTGCCTCATACACAAAGTATCTTCTAAACTCTGTATTGGCCTCAAAGAATTCTCTAAATACTGGATTAAGCTCTTTCATGGCGGCTTTCCAATCAACAATTTCAGCTTGCTTAGCAGCATATTCTCGTTTGTCAAACTTAATGTCCATCACTTTGCCACTTGCCTGCTTTGCCTTAATACCTTTAGGAATAGACTTACCTTTGATTGAATTAATAATTGTATTAACATTTCCGGGTACTGTAATCTTTCTAAGGACCGGATCTAATTGTTTTATTAATTTATCAATTTCTTTAGGAGCTTTATCGCCCATACTATCCATTGCTGCGTAGAACGTAGAAATTGTTTCCTCCTTATATCCAGACATAACTTGCGAACCACCTTTTTGTTTAAGTGATATGTTAATACCGTCTGTAGAATATAAATCAGTTTTAGGAGTACCGTTTGAACCCAACCATTTTGGATTTAACTGACCTGCGCCAGATCCAAAATGAATTAGAGAGTTTGGAGAAGCTTTAGTTGTTTTTCTAATATCATCTGCGATAGTTTGAGCAATTTTTTCGCCTGATTCATATACAGTTTGTTTTAATCCGTATGTATCTTTAGCTTTATCCCAACCACCGTTAAAGGCAACAACAATAACTGCTTCCATATCAGTGGCACTTACTTTGTTTTTCTTTGCGCCACCGCGTTTTTGTTCGGTAACATATTCCTGAAAACGTTTCATAGTTAACTCCGTAGTGCTTTGTTTAGAACTATTTATAATATTGAACTACATCAATTCGCCAGCACTAAACAAATCTTTTTTGTTAACCTTCCCAATTTGACCTTTATCAAATACAGGACTATCATCGCCAAAAGATACTGAAGGTTTAGGCATAGAGTTAGCAACAGCTTGACCTTGTGTAATACCTCTTTGCGCACTATCTTCAAGATCGTATATTTGCATTTTTGCTCTATCAATACCAACAACGAAACGACGATAATGGCTTAAGTCACCCCAACGGTTTTTAAGTTGTTTAATCATTAATTGTCCAAGACCATCAAGTTCTTCAGATGTAATCAAACCAAGGATACAATCCGCGGTGTGAGTAATACCCATTGACTCAGATGTGTTTGTCAAATCAACATCAGTATTACCATAGCCATCTCTATTGAACTGAGATGATGTAATCACTGCACAATTATATTCCATAGCAAGACCACGAATTTCTTCAGCGATTGATTTTACTAATGTATATGAATTAGCAGCCGCGGCACCTTTAACTCGAGATGATGCGCAAATGTTCAAATAGTCAATCATAATAACATCTGGTTTGAAGTTACGTTTCATACGTAGCTCTGTTAATAAATGTCGGAAGTGACCAGTGTGAGCTGAACCTGTTGGATATTCTTTAACAACGAGTTTACCAGTGGTTTTACCTTTGATGCGTTCCATTCTTTTATTATATACATCACGTGGCATTTCTGATACTTCATCAATAGTAACGCCCATCATATTAGCATCAATACGTTCAGAGATACGTTCCTCTGCCATTTCCATTGTAATATATAATACGTTTTTACCAGCAAGTAATGCCGAAGCAGCCGCATGACATTTGACCAATGATTTACCACCACCGGTTGTAGCCAATAGAACTGTCATAGATTTACGTGGTAAGCCACCTTTGGTAATCTTGTTGAGCAATTCAATATCAAAAGGAATACGCTCTTCTTTCTTATGGTAAAAGTCATACCGTGACTCATAATCTTCAAGATAATCGTGACCAACCGAGCTATCAAAACTAATACTAAGTGAGTCTTGTAATAGAGCAGGGAGACCGTCTTTACCGAGTTCAGCTTCTGATCCATCAACTACAAGGATCGCTTTACGAATTGCATTATATAAATCGCGATCTTGGCAGAACTTTTCAGTTTCTTTTACAAGCCATTCTTGGTCTGTATCGTTATCTCGTTTGAGTGTATCAACTGAAGCCATTACACTTTTGTATGACTCTTCGTTCAAATCTTTACGTTTGTCAAGTGTTAGTTTGAGTACCTCAACTGAAGGAGGATCTCTATATTCTTCAACGTAACTTGAATACGTTTCAAATATTTTCTTATGGTTGTTATCCTCAAAGTAATCTGTTTTTATGTACGGATATACTTTACGAAAATAATCTTCGTTAAATACTAAGTTACTTAATACTGTGTTCTCTATCATTACTAATTCCAGTGGCTGAGTTGAATATGGCGGCTCTGTAATTGAACCGCCATACTTTTATAATATTACATTTAGTTAAAAATGTCAACTACTTTTTTCAATCTTCAAGATCTTCAAGTACGGCATCGAGTTCTCCTTCCGATACCACATCATCATCGTCGCGCATAATGGCACCTGATGCACCAATAGTAAAGGCGTCTTTAATGTATTGACCAAGGTTTGTTTTCTCAAACATCATTAACCAAAACTCTTTATTGTCGTTTACTTCTTTTGCTCTCATTAGCTTTTCAGAAATAACTTCGCCTGTTTCTGGATTGATAGCTTCATACCAACCAACTTTTGGTTTGTTGAGGTAACCACCTTTTTCGGCAACTTCCATTAAACCAGACCATTTGACGATACCGCCATCCCAAGATACTGAGATTGGAATTTTTGATTTCTCTTTAACATGTCGAGATTTCTCAATATTAATAACAAAGTGATAACCTTTAATTTCAGTACCAACCTTATCCTGTTGACGACCAATAATCCAAATGGCATCAGCGGAATAATAAATCCCTGTACCACCAGATACGATAGCTTTTGGAAACAAACCAATCTCTTGGTAAGTATGGTTAACTGCAATCAATGGAATATCTTTAAGATTAAGATGCGGTGTTACAATACGGAATAATGATTTGAGCGCTTTCGCTCTTGACATATCCGCAACTGATTTACCATCAAGTGCATCTCCAACCTCTTTCTTTGAAGCCAAGTTACCAACTGAGTCAATAACAATAACTACATTGTCCTTCTTATCGACTTGGTCGAGCTGTTGGGCAATATCAAATTTGAGTTCTTCAACATTAGTAATTGGTGTATGGACAACTCTATCCATATCAATACCAAAGCTTTCAAAGTACGCTTGTGGCGTACCAAACTCTGCATCATAAAATAACAAAACAGCATCTTTGTTTCGTTTCATAAAAGCACCTGCCATCAACAATGCGAATGCTGACTTAAAGTGTTTTGATGGTCCAGCTAATACCAATAGTCCGGGTGTTAAACCACCATCAATTCTTCCTGATAACGCAACGTTTACCATTGGAACTTCTGTTGGCGCCATATCTTTTTTACCATATACTTTTGATTCCATTAATGGCGCTGTCATTTTAATTGTGCTGTTTTTTACAAGTTTGTCTAAGAGACTCATATTAACTACCTTCTACTATTGATTTCAGTTTACTCTTATAGGCCTCAATCTTATTTACGCGATCAGGCCAATAAATTGTTGATTTTTCAGAATTCTTACATAGATTATCTAAGAATGGTGTGACGGATTTAAATAACAGTTCTAATCTATATTCAAGGTCGTCAGCCGCGAGTTTAGCATCAGTGAGTTGATCCTCAAGTGTTTGCTTCTCGCTGCTGACCTTTTGAATGGCGTCCTTGGCTTCAGCTTCTTTTTCTTGAAGCTCTTCATCAATAAAGCTGAAACCAAAGTCAAAGTCTAGAACTTCTTCGTAGACTTTATTAGCCATTTGCTAGTTCCTTAAAAATAGATAGATCGTCATCATCATCGTCCATTGACATTCCTTGCGATGCGCTAGTCTCTGGCATTGCTTCTTTTAGGGTAGGTTCTGGAGCTGACTTGCTAGTATTACCGAAGCTGCTCAAATCTAAATCATCATCTTGCTCAGCTGTTGCTGGAATATTGGCTTCTTCACCAAGTGCAAGTACACGGTATAGTTTTGTTTTCAATTCGGCATACGATTTGAAGTTCTTTGGATCAACCAATTCTTGCAGCTTGTGCTGTTGATTCCATAGACCTTCGATTACTGAGTCATCATCGGCAATAGGCGATGGTTGGTCAAACTCAGATTTGTCATAGTTAGGATATCCTTCAAACTTACGAATTTTCAAACGGAAGTTTGCGCCTTCCCAGAAGTCAAACGGATTTACCGGACGTTCGTCTTCAAACGTTGGGTTCATCAAATCGTTTAGCTTGTCAAAGATCTTTTTACCAAACTGGTACATAAAGACTTTGCCATCATTTTCAGGGTTTGCACCGTCTTTTACGACAAGGATATTAGCCACGTACTTTAATCGACGCTTTTGTTTACGAGCCAATTCTTTATCAGACTCGAGACCAGAGTTCCACAACTTTGAGTTGTATTCTGATACCGGATCGTCTTGGTTGACTGTTGTAAGTGAGTTTTCAATATACCATAATCCTGTTGGTCCTTGAAAACCGTGGTCCCAGATGCGAACGAATGGCATCTCTTCGCCTTGCGCTGCTGGCAAGAATCGAATAATAGCAAAACCGTTACCCGCTTTATCGCGCGTTGGTTTCCACATTTTACCTTCGTTGGGATCTGAATAGCTCTTCGTTTGAATTTTCTCGAGCTGTGAGTTCAATTTATTTAGAGAAGCTGAACGATTCTTCTTAAGTGCGTTGAAATCCATTGACATGGTTATATCTCCTAATTTTGCTGTGTATAGCGTTTGTTTATATTGCGATGTGTTTGTCGTTAAGCCGACCATCTATTTATATTAGAAAAAGTGTTCACGTATGATATTTTTAAACTTTTTCTGTTCGATTTCCAAGAAAGGATAGTATTTCTTAGATAACCTTATTATATCACTTGCTACGATTTTGTCAACTACTTTTTGGTCCCAATACGAAAAAATATTTGCGCAATGAGTTAAAATAGTAAATGTCTCAAGTGTTATTTGCCGTTGAATATAGAGAGTCATAATAGCTGGATGCTGTCCTTTGACAGACACAAAGTTATCTTGGTATTCGTCTCTAAGTTTATTAAGATCGTCTTTAACGACGCGTGATAATGAATCCCGTTTCTTGGTCCATTCCACATAACGATCTTCTCCTTGTTGCTCAAGGATTTCCCTAATCCATACGTTTGGTTTAACTATCATGTTAGACATTAACAATTTTTCAGGGTCTTCTTTTTGAGCAAGTTTATGGAAAAAGAAAACGTCGTTACGGGTACGGTATGTATCGAACGACGCTCTAATTTTTCCTCTGTACTTATGATAATCGTAACCGTCAGTAGTAAAATGCTTTTTCATAGCAAGGTACTTTACATAACAGTTAAACGATTCCTCATTCGCAAAGCTCTGTGATGTCTTGATCATCTTTAATCACCATTTTCATTTTCACTGCTTCAGTCCTAACTTTCTCTTTTAGGATAGAAGACTTTTTGACTATATCGGCTACTGCCTCTATTTCCAATCCATTTTGACGCGCGTATTCAACTAACGCATCAATATAATTAACTCCGTTTGACAACATGCTTGAAATCTCGTGGTGTACCTTTTCAGGTGTACGAGGGTTAATAACCTTTTCTTTTGGATCTACGATCGCAATTGTTCTGTCCATGTTAGCCATTCAATGATTTCACTCCAGATAGCCAGTTTTCAGCGGCGCTTTCTGCCCAATGAATTGACTTACCTTCATATACTTCTTCCTGAATAAATTCTTCATTAATAAAAAACCTGCAGCCACTGCCATTTGCTGTATTAAAATATTCAGCTTTAAGTGTCTTGCCTGCCTTTTCCATTATAATAGTGTCGCCTGCCATTTTACTTTCCTTAATATTTGAAGTTGATTTCATTGAGCCACAGTTAGAGCAATATGTAACAGTTACTTTAAAATGATAACCGCCAATTTCTATATACTCATAACCTTGATTTATAACTACTATATCACAACAACCATAGAGTGTCAACCGTTAATCTCCGCAAAAAGTACATTATTTACATAATCATCTTTGTCTTCTTCAGTAATACCCATAGCGAGTATAGACCTGTGAAGGTGCGGATTTTTCTTTTGGTTAAAACAATATTTGTTTAGTAGAGGTGATGTATCTCGTTTTGACTCATATGCCATATCATCTATGTTATCTAAATAATAATCAACGAGATCAGATGTTACAGCAATAAATTGGTCAAGTTCTTTATCAGTATTAATATTGCCAACCGCAATCATTGATTCTGAAAATATTTCTTTTGCCCAATCTGGTAGTTCTCTTGGCTTATTCCATTCCAAGTCTTTAACTTTATTAGCCATGTAAGTACTATATGGATGCTCAACACCATGCAGCGGAGAGAAATCCATAAAAGAACCCGTAATCTTTTTTGGACCAGCAACAATATCAAACCCTAAGATTGGCAATTCTAAACCAGCCGCAGGGAAGACGTTAACATGCATTAACCAAAGACCTTTACCATCTGCTGGTACGATAGTCTTTAAGTGTGCTTTATCTACTTGATCCGAATGCCAAAACCTATCATCCCAATCTTTGAAATGAAGATCAGCCATAGCAGGTTCGTCGTACTCAGTAAAGTTATCTTGGAATTTGCCGCGTATGTGAGCAGCATAATCGTTTAATCTATCCCATAATGGAGTCATCGGTTTTTCTTACGTTCTCTTCGGAGTCTTGCAAATTCATTCAACAGACGCGTTTCTCTAATAGCTTTCATAATACTTCGGCGTTTACGTGCCGATACATCTCGAGCAATACGTTCAGCCTTTGGCTTTGGTTTAAGGTCAATCGTGTCTAGTGCATCATCTTGCATGTTAATCTCCTTATATGTTTTGGTTTATAATAGTATTTTATAACAAATAGCTGAGAATGTCAACTGTTATTTAGATAACTCGTCAAATAATTCTGAAGCGAAACTAAAGCAAGCCTTTGCTTCTACTTCCATGCCATCATGTAATAGTTTTCTAAATTCTTCGATAAGTACTTTTGTATCGCCTTCAAACTCATACATAATCCCTTTTCCGGGTGTCTTAGCTTTAATGATTTGTCCACCATGCAGTTCACCAAAGTGTCTTACATACATATGTGCTAATAGACTGTCGTTATCATCTGCGTCAGCTAATCCTTGCATGTGAGTCATACATCTACTAACTGATTCTGGATAATGGTCAATATCGTCAAATCCATAGATTTCGCCAAGTTCTTCAATATCTTGTAGGATACGTGGAGCTCTATAGATTGCAGTGAGATTTGGTGGAATGATTACAATGTCTTCTAATAGTTTATATACTAAATACTGACAATTTAAAAACTTGTAATAAACGAAAGGATCTATTCCTCCGCTAATTAATTGCTTGGCAAATTTTCTACGTTCGGCTGCTTGGTGATGTGCCCATGTAAGCTGTTTCAATTTGTTCGTCATAATAATCTCCGTAGGTTAAGGTAGTTCGTCCGTCTGGGTAATTCTATTTATAAACATTTGCCAAATAAAAAAGAGGAGCCGAAGCCCCTCTGATATTACTTAATTTTTATAAACTTAGAAGTTAAAGCTTAAACCAACTGATGGTGTAATTTCTTTACTATCAAAGTTATAGTTAAGTTTTGTTTCTACGTCCATACCTGCAAACTCAACGTCACCGTTAACGCCTGCATCTTTCATTAGGTCATTTTGGTCGCCGCCGATATAACCAGTTAATGGTCCTACAGTTGCGTCAGCTTCAAAGCCAAGTGTTTCTGATACTGAACCGTATGATACTGCACCACCGACTCGTACGTTTTCCAACATACCGTCTGTATCTGCACGTCCTGCTACAATCCATGCTTCGCTGTTTAAGTTATAGTCAGCTACTGCATTGATGTTAGCAATTCCTAATGGAATACCGTAACCAGCTTGTACATTTTTAATGTCTGTTAGATCATCCATGTTTAAGCCAGCTGCTACTGATACACCCATGATAGTTGCTTGGATGCTTTCGTCAGCGATTTTTGCTTCTTCAATAGAAGTACCATTTTCTGTATCAATCCAGATATTGCCTTGGTCACCAAATGATAATTCAGTTCCACCAACTTGTGTGCCGATTGAATATTCGTCTAAAGCCAAATCGTTATTTGAATCAACGACGAATGACATAGAACCTGATGCTAAGCCAGATCCTGCAGACACGCCAAGATCAAAAGATGATGTTGCACCCCAATCTCCACTAGCACCTTCAGCAATTACTGTTTCAATTTTACCAGTTAACCCAACTGGTGCTTCGGTTACTTCTTGAGCGATTACGCTGCCAGCTACCAAAGTCAGTGCTGTTGTTAATAAGAATTTACCCATGTTACCTTTTTCCTTGTAATAGTTTTTAATATGTGTCACTTTTCTGTTGCTAGGTAAGTGACCAACCCCCTGTGATTATGCTGCTAGAGCAAATCCAGATGGTGCGAAATTTTCATTTGCATTTAGTTTAATTGATCTATACGCGATCACCCGATGAACTCCACTTAGCTATCCCGTCAGTCGATCCTAGTTCATCCCCATCAAAAACACATCGTTTATTCCTATCGGTGCGTAGAGTATAATGCTCCCGATGCGCTTATGGTGGAGATGCGCGGTACTGCCCCGCGGTCCTGTCCGTATTCACGTCACTTCAACGTTCACTAATTATATATAATACAAATGGAGAAAAATGTCAATAGATTTCCATTTTAATAAAAATACTGTTACTATTTTGTTACAGCCATTCAAACAACCATTATTATTGTTTAGTAGATAAATCTATTATATATGGTTATCAAACAATGTCAATAGATATAAATAGGTATATGCAAAAATATTATATTACTGGTACTAGGCGTGGTCTAGGTGAAACATTGAAACAAAGATATGATACAGTATCGTCTTTAGAAGAATGCGATGTATTCATAAATTGTAAACACGATGGATTTGAACAAGTTAAGTTATTATACGAAGCAGCCAACCTTGGTAAACGTATTATTAACATAGGTTCTAATTCACCGGATCAATCAAAATATCACCCACATATGTATCAGGTTGAAAAGGCAGCGCTTGATAAAGCGAATGACCAGTTATTTTATCAAGGTATAGAAACAACCATCGTACGGTTTGGTTATTTTGATTCTCCTCGTGTTGCAGAGGTAAAAGATAAAAAGATGAGTATAGAATATTGCTGTGAGGTAATTGAGTGGGTGTTAGTGCAGCCACATAGAGTAAAGGAAATTACGGTATGTCCATAAACATAGAGCATATATTATTGGAGTTAGAAGATTTACCAGAATATGATACACAGCTTTCATTACAGGTAACAGCTGATGGTTCTAGCGGTGAAGGTCAATTAGCAAAACTGGATTATAAAGAGGAAGACTTTAATGTATTTGCTTACGATATACCATATACAAATTCAGTATTATCTGAATTAGGAATGTATAGAACTCGACTTATGAATATGAAACCAACAACATGTTATTCATACCACTGGGATCCAACTAAGCGAATGCATATACCATTACTTACAAATGAAAATAACTTTTTTGTTATAGACGATGAAATAAGTAGGTATCCTGCAGACGGTTCATATTACCTTATAGACACTACTAAGAAACATACTTTCGTTAATGCTTCATTTGAGAATAGACTTCATATTGTAGGTTGTGTAAATGAGTAATGTCTCCAGTATAGAAAACGCTTTGATAGTTATCCTTATACATTAGTTCTATCATTTCTGGATATACTTTCCAATCTTTAAATATATCAGGTCTGCCACGTTTTAATCTTTTAAAGAAACCTTTACTCTTATCTCTCGTCCATATAACAAGAGGAAAGTCAGATAAGGTATCGAGTGTATATTTTAATTCAGCAAAGTCGTCAGTCTTTTCAAGCGGACTAGTGCCGTCAGTCCTATATTCGTTAAACACGTAATATCTACTGAATACTCTAGCGACCTTCTCAGTGCATATCTGAGTACCAGAGCACTGAACTAGGTTATCACCGTCATATGTAAACGTAAAGTTGTACATTTTATCAAGGTTTAATTTATCACCAATATAATTATTAGACAGCCTATCGTTTAAACTGTCAAGGTGTAATTGTTCAAATTCGTTTGACCAATCTCCGGGCTGTACTTTACCTTTTAAAATATATGGAACTATTCTCACGCTTCAACACCTAATATTAATAAATCACCATTGCCTTCAACACTATGATAATATTCTGAATTTTTTATAAACATAATATCATTATCTTTTATGGTAATCTTTTCTAGTTTTTCTTTTGTTTCAATATGATGTAAGAACATATTATGATAGCCAGACAAAGATATACAAAGAGATCCTTTATGTTGAGCCTTATCGTCAATATGAATTGGGCATTTTGGAAATGACTCATCATAACGCCATATGCAAGTATAACCATGTTCATATAAAGTATTTAAACCTGTAATACTTTTTATTTGTTCTTTAATATTAATTAATTCATCTGCTTCATAAAACGTCCATGTATTTGAGTCTAAAGTTATATTAGATGTTCTCTGCCATATATCTTTATCGTCAGGATTTTCATTTAATTTAACATTACACATATCAGTAATTAACCCTTTCAGATTATCAGATATAGTATATGATGTTTGCCAATTAGTCATTCTTTTCATATATAAATTCAGATGATTTATTCTCTTTTTTCTTTTTAAACTTACTAAGAAATAGTCTTAATTTAAAGATTAGTATTTTCATTAATCCATTTTCCTATTACTTCGTGACCCATTTCATTTGGGTGGCTGTCTATATTACTTATCTTATAATCTATACTTGTTAATAATTCCTCTGCGCACTTACCACCAATATCATTGAAAAATGGCCAACCAATTAAATTAATGTCTGCCTTGCTAATTCGTTTAAACCATTTATTTTTTAAAAGCGCAGAAATAAATTTATGTGTAGTTTCTTCTCTATTTACTATAGGGTAAATCATTTGAAAAACGTGTAATTGAATATTATTTAATTTACATATTTGGTATAAATTAAAAATGGCAAACAATGTTTGTTCTACAGAATATTCTATTACATCATCATTTGAAACCCACCAATTATATTCTTTACAATAACCAACATTGAACTTATAGTTATCATCATAATAATCGCTATTGATTAACCATTTCATATATGGATTTTTATTAAATTCTTTTTCTTTTTCAGCAGTATTAAAATTATATGCCCAGTCAGGGTTTACAACACCATGTGGTAACGCAAACCTATACCAATTTGATAAACCTATTATAACGTTGGATACATTTTTTCGATTATCATTTATTTGTCTTATGGCAGCGTTTATCATTGAAACATTATCAGCACCGCTTTTACCAACATTAATTATAGTACCATAACTGATATAATCAGGCCATTTTTTATTATTCATAACCAATTCTGGATTAGTTTGGCTTTTAAAATCAGGATCCGTAAAACTGTCTCCACTTACTATAATCATAATAGTGACTCAACTCTTTCTTTAAATGATTTAAAATCAATTGGTGGTATATTATTCCATCTTGTAACAAACGCGCATCGAGGTGCTTCTGTAATAATTACTCTATGCATTACTTCTGTATCAATAAGACAGGGCTTATCAATAATAATCTCACCAATCTTGCGGTCAGCTAAAAACTTTTCAAACTCTGGTGTACCTTGACCCATTTGACTCTGCGCTTTAAATTCGTGGTAATAATAATATCCTTGAGCATTCTTTTCAGGCAAACATATTTCATCTTCTAATGTTTCATAATAATCTAAACGGCTGTTGCCTAATACTGGATATATGATATTATATCCTTGGCTATGTTCTCTATTCTGATCTATATCAGTATGAGGGAATACATCTTTCTCTGTACTATCCGCCGTGTTAAAACCAGTTGACCTGAACTGATAATGAGGATGTACCTTTCTGTGTTGAGATAAGATAGGATCGTATATGGCTTCATAGCCAGTATCTTCGCCTGTCATATTAAACTCTAATGAATAACTTTCAAATGGTGTTTTACCAAATACATTGAAGTCCTCACCAGCCCTTGCTCCTTTTACCTTTTCATATAGGTCAAGTAATAACTCGCGTTGAGGATCAACGTCTACGTACTCTGCGATTCCCTGTATCATTCCGCGTACCAGCCTAACACACCCTCAATAAATGGATCTTCGTATTCTTTGACGAATACACCATCTTCTAAGAGTATAGCATATCGTTTACATCTGATGCCCATATAATCACCAAAGTCAACATCTTTATTAATACTTTTACTGAATACAGCAAGAGGATCAGCAACTGCATCAATGTCTGGGTGACCATGCAGAACATTCCATTCATGCATAACACTAGGATCATTAACTCCAATAAACACGACCTTTGGACCAATGTTATCCATATTCTTTGCAAACCCAGGCAAGTGTCTGTTAGTACAACCCGGAGTAAACGCTCCTGGAACACCACATAATATTACTTTGCCTTGAGGTATTTCGTATGGTACATAATCATTATCTTTTAATATGTACAATCCTTTATTGTTTATTTCCATTTATCATTCCAATCATTATGTTCAGTTTTAAAATAATCTTTATTATCAGATTTATAAAGTAAATAGTTGTTTATCTTATCAGATGCTTCAGCAAAATGCTCTTGGTTATTAGGTATTACGTTTTTCCAACCATAATTAAATACATCTGTATATACAACGTTTGCTCCAAGCTTTTTAAATATATCTTTTGTTTGTGGCATATGTCTATTACCACCTTCTTTGCCGCTAGGAGTAAAGGTAAGAAGTATAACATGTTTATCAGACCAAGGGTATCCTTTGCCATGATCCAAATTCATGTTTGATATTACAACAGCCCAGTCTAATAGGTTCTTTGTACTTGAACTCATCATTCCAGTAAATTCTGGTATTGCAAATACGAACCTATCAAATTGATTCATCATATCAAATACCTTAGAGACTTCATCAGGTATAACTGAATCCATACCATTTACATTTACTACAGGCATATTATATTCTGATAAACAATCTATTTTATCAAACTTACAACTTAACAGCGTTAACCCTCTGTGATTAAGGCTGTTTGGAGCATGAGAAGTACTAAGTGCTAATATCATAATGTTATATCCACTACTAATCTTCGCCCAGCAAATATTTCTAAATCAAGTTTATGTTCTTTAAATTCTTTATATGTATTTTTATATTGTTCCATGTCATCTGATATTCTATTTAAAATTAATTCTGCTTTCCAATGCCGCTGCCAAGACATAGGTTCCTGAATAATTGCATTAGGACTTTTATATATTTCATTCGTAATTTTATTAAAAAATTCAAAATGGTCGTCGGGTCTGTATAGTAATACACCACTCCATATAACTTGGTCAACATCAAAATCAACTAAGAATGTTGCTAAATCATTCCAACTCTCATGCCTAAATTCTATATTATCGTAATCTTTCCATTTTTCTGTTGCTATGTCAATAGGTTCTTTACTTGTATCAAATCCCATATACTCAAAATCAGTATAACCTTTTGCATATAATATATCTAATACTGGACCATGTCTGCAGCCAACATCAACAATACCTTTACACTGTTTTTCTATAATGATATTTGCTTGTGTTTCAAATAACTCATATGCCTCCAGCGTGTCGAGGTATGACATGTCGCTAAATTCATAGTCTTCTTTTAAAGGAACCCTTTGACCATTATCTATTTTTGTTTTAATCTCTGGCCAAGGTACATTATGTACAATGTTTTCATTTAACCAATCTAATCCTTCAACTTCTTTATGGTCTACATAACAATTCAAGGATCTTCGTGATATATTCTCTGGATCGTTTAATACCTGACCGCCATGTAAATCTTTATCATTATTAAAGAATATTATATCGCCAGGACCATATACAACACTTAACCATTCCTTACTTTCACTATCCTGAATATCAATTCTAAAATCATTTTCCAAAGCAACCACAACAGTAAGTGGAGGTTTACCTATTTCGTCTGCAGTTGTTTCAAACACATGACTATCAAAATCACTTATGCCTGTATGTTTAGCTGCTTTATATGTGTCACGATGCTGAGAAAGAGTTGTGGTCAAACATCGCCAATCCCATAAGAAATAATAATCTTTTATTTTAAATCCAAGACTACGTTCAATAGCTTCTCTTAAATGAGGAGGCATGTCACCTTCTAATATGTCGTGGTGATATGTACCATTCGCAGTAGGAAACTCTTTATGGAATTTATAATCCTCGAGTGGATACCTTTCGTCAAGTTCTCTTACAAACTCTTTCCAATCATAATCTAATTTGAATTTTCTAATAACGTTCATATTACATCATCAAATAAAGGAGTTAAACATATACGTGCTAAGTTACCGCCGCGTCTTCGTCTTATATAATATTTGTCTTTGGTAGTTGCTAAATAAAAAACATCAGACGGAGTTAAATCATATTTTGTACAAACGTCTAATTGCATTTTTCTATATTTGTTAAACATACTATCTATAGAAAAATTGTTCATTATTAATTGCATAGTTTTAACACCGCCATAGTTCCAGTTCTCATATTCTTTTAATCTGTGCAATGTAGGATGTGGTTCTTTAGTATATACCAAACCTAACCTTTGACCAATTAAACCAAAGCCTTTAGAAAACGAAAAGAATACCTGTTCTGTATTTTCAGGTACATTAATAGTTTTTATAGCGGTTGAACTAACATATGTACAGTCAAGGATAACTGGTGACTTGGCGTGAGAATGAATTATGTTTCCAGTTTCGGCTGCAGGGTTTGACAGATATAATGGCTGGTTTAAAACCTTTGTACCTTTACCTCCAACCATATTTGCATATTCATAATCGCCTTCAAGTATTTGCCATACCCTGTCTTCTGTAAGTGACCAATGATGTATAGCATCTGTTACGCCATGTACGTAATAACAATATGGAAAATCTGATAGGTCAACCATAGGGCTTACCCAGTGTCTATGTGTAGACTCAGCATGGTTTAAAGCATCAGTTGCTTTACCTGAACCTCTACTAAAATATGTATCAGATACTTTTTGAGTCTGTAATAACTTTTCTACAGATTCAAATCGTGGTACATTTACATATGGTAAATTTCTCAGTTCAGATTTTCGAGTAGTCACCAGCAGCTCTCCATAACATACGGTCTCCCATCACAGGTGTTCGTCTGTGTAAGGAAGTCAATTGGTCCATTAAAATCATATCACCTTTTTGAAATATGTGGTGCGTTTGATATTTACTTTTAAATATAATAGGCTTTAATCTTTCAATAAGTTCATTGTGGTCTATACGAGATTTTCCTTCCCATGCTCTACAAATAAAATGATATGGGAAATAAAAGTAATACTTATCTGTATGTGGATGTTTACCAACCAATGGTCTAATAGAACCTTTGTTTTTACTCATAAAATCTAGCTCAGGATCGTCATCATCTAAGTTATACATTGTATTATTTTTAAATTTAAGTCTAACCGTTAAATTTAAAAAATATTCCTGATCCTCTTCAGATAAGTCGTAGAAAGGATCTGATGTATTGCATATAGATAATGTAGTATTAGGATCACCTTCTACGCAATAGAGGCTGATTAATATCTTATCTATTTTGTGCCTGCTATTACCATTAGAGTGCCAGCCTAATTCGCCACCACCAAACATACCAATTTTCTGTCCAGACTCATCTCGTTTATCAGTAACATAAAATAGTTCTGGCACTTCCTTTGAATTCATAAACAACTCATGTCGTTCAAGTTCTCCAAAGCCTTTCATATAATCAATGTATGATTGTTCAGTAAACTCTTGGTCGTAAAATATTTTATGGCCTTTGATTTGTACTTCGCGTGCTATAGGCCATAGTTCTGATTTGTCATAGGTCATTTGTAAAATCCAAATTTATCGAAGTTTTCTAAATCCTCTGTACCATCTAAACTAAACATTAAAGCAATACGTGGTTTATCACTCATATTAACAACTGCATGAGGATATCCTATATTTAAAAAGTATGCGTTACCGCAGGTTAAATTATATGCTTCTAGTTCACCGTCTCGTTTAAATAAATTAACTGTGTTGTTATCTCCATATATTGGAACAATACAGCGTACTGCATATGATACATCATAGTCTACATGAAATGGTATTATTTTACCGGCTGCCAATTTAGTAATACGAATACGAGATGCTGGCGCTTTACATTGAGTAACTATTTGTTTAAAATAACTATCCCTGTAATCGTCGGTTGGTACGTTATATAAATGTTCTTCTCTTCGCCTTAAACGTTCTTTAATAGATGATGTATGAGGTAATACTTCAGATGGTGTTGTAAGATTGATTTGTTCAAAATTATCGTAAACATCTTTTACTAAATCTTCGTGGTTCATACATAGACCTGGGTTTGCTGTACGTACATCAACAAACTTATCCTCTCCATGGAGTATATCACAATTTTTACGTAGCTTATCTAAATCAATATCAATGTTTAATTTCATTATAGATGGTAACTGATTCTTTTTCATTTACTTTCCTTTAACAAATAATCGCTCAGCAATCCAACCGGCTGAGTCCCACTTATGCAATCTAACTTGTTTCCAATTAAGATGATGTTGTCTATGATAACCTTCACCTGCAATAAAAAGATTTAGCCATGCGACATCACTGCCGCCTTCCTCATTATGTCCAACTGTATTTAATAAACCAAATCCTACTTTTGCGAATACAAATGGTATTGCACAGAAGGCAATCCAAAAATACGGACTTATTATAAAGGATACTATATTAGTAATGATAAGAATTTTTAACCAGTGATGGTGACAAAATACTAACATAGGGTTCTTAAACAAGTCACGAGAATATTTTGGAGATATATTTTTTATATCCCACGTTGTAAATAAAACTTTCCAATAGCCTACATGTTTCCAAGAGTGTGGATCCTTTTCGCTATCGGAATGATTGTGATGCATTCTATGAGAAGCAATCCAACCAATCGGTGTTCTAATACAAGCGACCATTAACATAGCAAGACCTATGGCTTCAAACCATTTAGGCACATCGAATTGCTTATGGCAATAATATCTATGTAATAATATAGAAGCACCAAAATGGGATATGATTTGTGACCATATTAATCCAACTATTACTGATGTTACAATCATTTATATTCCTTAGCTGACAGTTTATTTATATTAATCCAAAGTTTTTAGAAATCATGTGAACCATGACCGTATTATTCTCATCTATTCTTGCTTTAAGTTTATGTTTACTTATATCGTGTTCTTTTGTACCTTCAGTATATGCTTCAATTTTTTCACTCATATGTTTAAGGTGCCACGTTTCACTTAACCTATCAACAATAACATTATTCATCGTAACTTTATATGACATGATTGTTTCGTTGTCATAGCCAAACGATTCCTGTACTTGTGGTGGATAGATAGAGTCCTCTTTAAGTTCTTTCATCATATCCAGTACATCATCAATATCAGAGAAGTAATCTAATTTTTCCATTACTTTTCTGCTTGCCATCATGATACCTGTATTGAAAACATAATTGTCGGGTTCTACATCTTCCTCAGATAACATAGCATGGCAGTTCCAATACTTGGCTTCTGGCGATCTGAAGTCTTTATCGTAGTTTTTAAGATATAACGCATCCCACAGCTTTACTCCAGAATCTTCAGCATTAGACGCATCACAACACAAACAATGTTCAGCTTTAAGCCAATCAAAAGTGTTGATCTCAAACTTATCAAACCAAACATCAAAATCCACGTATAACACTAAATCGTAATCCTTTGTCATGCAATCTAAAAGATACACCTTATATAAATTAATTACGTCATACTCTGAAAGCTGCGGGAACCTAGAACGGAACTCTTCATATCTATCGTCTCTACCAAAGTGTTTATATTCGGCACCAACATTTTTAGCGTATTCAAGATGGTTGTTATGCAGTTTGTCTTTATATTCAGCTAACCTCTCTTTTGTTCTTTTGCTTTTATTGACAGGATCGTCTTTAGGTCCTCTTGGCTTGTCTAAACGTTCATCGGGTATTTCGATGTAAATAGAATATATTAGCTTTGTCTTATCTTGGAAAAACATACTAAACTTTTTACTAATGAAATGAGCAATTTCAATATTATTCCAATCTAAAGTCTGTGGCGTTTCTTTAATTATTTTATGCCATCTCTCATCCATAATCTCATACGGAATATTTTCACTTTCCATAATATATGAGAAAATACTTTCGTTGTTTGGATAATAATACATTCTAAGAAATTTGTATTTGTCGTCGTTTATACCAGAAACTCGCATCTCTTGTATTCTTTCTATAATACTAGGTAGACGTTCAATGAACTTAATTTGTTTAATATGTTCAGACTTGGCAATCATAATACCAGTATTCATTACGTGATTGTCACCGCCATCTAACAAATCTTTTGTGATATGATATTTAAGTGTAGGCGAACGGTTACCTATATTCTCAAACATAACACCTTCAATGTATTTGCTTGTGACTTCGTCGGTTTGTACTTGAATGTGAATACCTTTGCTCAAATCTAATTCGTCAAACACATTCTTTTCTGTATTAAAAATAACGTCCATATCTACATACATTACTTCATCGTATTCTTTAGCCAACTCTGCCATAAGATGGTGCTTGTATAGATTAGTCTTTGTAAATTCCAACTGAGTATCAACATCAAAGTCTTTCATCGTATTGTAGAAAAACTTAAACTCGACATTAATCAAACTATTAGCGTATTCTTCTTTGTTTGAAATTAACCTATCAAAGTATTCGTTAACAGACTCGGTAGCAAAGTAGTTTGCACTCCACTGATCGTGCTCTTTTTCAATATCATCGTATGTTGTAAAGATAACTCTTTTCATACACCTATCACCATATAGCGTGTGCATTCTTCATTAACTTGCATTTCACCTTTCCACATCACAACAGCCAAATCCAGCGACTCAACGAATGAATCCAAGCTAATGTGCGTATTAATATGACTTTGGATAGAATGATAGTTATTACTTTGAAAACAAATCATAGTCTCGCGCGTTTTTGCGCCAAGCATCAATCGTATATCATCTGGTTCCATATGCTCGCAGCTCGTATTGATAATAAGTTGATACGCATCAGCCCTTGTAAAAAAGTAGTCTAATGCATCGTCAGTAATTGAATGGTTATTTTTATAGTTGTCATTACCAGCTTGTAGAATGTTTGTATAATGCTCACACCACGGGTCTGTATCAACGTTCCAGATATTAATATCATTATCTATTTTTTGACGAAGTAACATCCCATTCATTCCATACCAACCGCCAAGAATAACTATATCTTGTAGTGGACACCATCTAAATTGTTCGTCTGTAAGAAAAGGTACTAATGTATCAACAAGCCATTGCTTGCCTTTTAATTGTGTTTCGTTAACAGAGTTTATAATGTCGTAGCTTCTATACAAATCTACGTCTTTATTGTACTGCGATTCCCTGTAAATATCTTCGCATGCGTTTAATGCGTTTTTATAGATTGTTTCTAGGTAGCTCATATTTTATTCCATTATACATATCAATTGGTGCATTTCTAAATTCATTAGCGACACTGTTCACAAGACCATGCTCAAACGTATTAAACTTTAATCCTTCGTGGACTAAAAATCTATCTATACCTTTATACTTACGCATGAAGTAATCTTTGTTGGACATAAAGTGATCCCATATATGAGTTTGTTCACCAGCAGTCCATGTGATTACTGAACTATTTATATGAACATCATAAGCATGTGGAGCCATGTAGAGATCGTCTTTCCAATAGTCTTTAAGTATTGTTAACCCGTCCCATTTTAAAAAAGGAGAAGGATCTTCTTTAATATCCATATCTAAATCAAAGAATAAACATTTACCTTTGACTGGAAAGTCAGCACTAAACATTGCTAGTTTGTTCCACCAAAATCTAAGTGTTGGTTTTTTAAAACATGGAATTTTTTCAATTTCAACGCCAGTTGGATCTTCTGTATAACACAGGTATTGAGCCTTAGGGTAATATTCCCGCAGCTGATCTCGCAATTTATTTACATGCTCAGCGCTGTACTTATCACCGTGTTTTACGAATATAATATTGTCTGGTTTCATAATAAATCAATAACCTTTTTAATTTCTATATGGTATGTCTCATAGTCTTTATCACTCAATAGAGCAGTAAGCCTGCTAATTGAAGTTTTCCTATCATCGTTTGACATTGTGCTTATACTCCAATCTGGCGTGTGGCTTCTGCCGTTCCTTGAGTAAACGTTTATAAAGAATCCAAAACCATTTTCTTTTGCAAAAGCTATTAACTTATCAATGTTTAAAGCGTTAATAGACATTAGTGTTGCATTCAGTGTAACCTTATTTGAGTGTTCTGCAAACTTTTTAACATTTGCAAATGTCTCATCATAATTGCCACCAATTCGTATTTGCGAATATTCTTCTGGTATTATTGTATCAACTGACATTGTTAATTTAAGATTATTTTCTTGGCACATCTTTAAAACTTTTTTATTGAATACACTACCATTAGTACAGATTTGTACTCCCATATCAGGATTAGTTTCAGCAATCTCACTACACAATTTATACAAACCCTTATGAGCAAAAGGTTCGCCACCAACAAATCTAATTTCTTTGAGGTGTGGGATAAATTCTTTAAACTGTTCTGTCAGTTGGTCTAAGTTTTCATCATTGTCGAATACATTTGGATCGTATACTTTTAAATCTTTGTCTCGACCTAACATGTGTTTTGAACTTAACTCGCCAAAACACATTGGGCAAGCCATGTTACACAGATTTGATATATCAAACTCGAATATTTTAGGATAAGAACTGGCATCCATTGCGTGTTCTAAACGTTCATCCCCAATATTCCAATCATATTCATTAATAGGTGAGTGAATTTTATTCTTTATCCTAGTACCACATACTAACTCACATCCTTTATGCAAATCGCCGTCAAGCATTGCATCTTGGTACGATTGATTTAATTCACCAAACCAATAATCTTTTAAACTAACCTCATCCTTTTTCCATCTCGTTTTAATTGTAGTAAAACAGCAAGGATGCATTTCACCATTTCTACGAATTCGCATGTGGTTAAATGGCGCATAACACGTTATTAACTTATGGTGTTGTGGTATTGTCCTATTATCTTGAAAGAAATCCCAACTCATCTGTAATCCTCTAAGTATGGTGCTAACTCATATATATCTTCATTGTTTTCGCGAGCAACTAAACAAAAGT
>OCVQ010000953.1_pt1 | contig 23936 bp, 32 predicted proteins | sample 1539061 | NCBI WGS metagenome assembly OCVQ01 (sample SAMEA3355526, study PRJEB22509) | marine metagenome | biome: marine; feature: river plume; material: water | place: USA | collected 2010-08-08 | depth 0.5 m | reverse complement strand
GGACTTAAAATACAAAATTAATGCGTTCTTCAGTCCTCGTCAAAAGTGGCTGACGCGAACCATACCAAATACATGGTGTGATAAGGTTTCTCTTATTCCACATCTTCTCTTCACCTGTCTTGTGCATTACATAGAAGACGAAAATGGTCTGCAAGATCAAATTGATTGGAGTGATGATCTCGAAAAGGGTTATACTTCACAAGAGTATGTAGACAACGTAAAATCGACTGACTCTGAACTTCGCTCAGTTTATAATTATATTAAAACCGAACGTCCACAACTTGAGGATCAGTATAACAACTCTTATCCAACACCAAACTCAAAAGGAGGAGATTTTTTTGTCCAAGATGCAGATGGACGCTATACAATGAGAAGCTGTGAGGATTTGTATGGACTTTCATATGAAGAAGCATATGCTGAAACACATCGTCTTGAAAAGTTGATTGAAGAAAAAGATATGTGGGCAATGCAAACAATCATCAAACACTATCAAAAACTGTGGACTTAAACGCTGACATATTTTTAGATATGTGGTCAAAAGCTCAAGAGCGAGCTATCGACGCAGAACGTGCGTTGAAAGAAGCATGGTACATTATGGATGACATCGAAGGAAATGATGCTGTTGACGAGTGGCAAAACAAATATAGCAAATATATAGAAAGTGACTATATTAGTTGTCCAGAGTGTGATGCACTAGCGAGTCACGGAGTGAATGACGGTCCATGCGAAGCACATAAATGATGAAATATAGAATAGTTAAAAAACCAAATATCTGGGGCTTTAAACCCGCATACTATCCAGAGTTTCGTTATAAATGGTGGCCTTTTTGGTTTCGGTTCGATAATGGATTGGGCTATCAACTATTCTATAAGCATGAAAGACACGCTATAAATTTTATAGAAAAATATAAACTTGGAAAACCAGAAGATGAAATATAAATCTGTAGAAGAATTAAAAAAACATATCCTAGATGAAATAGAGGATGGTGATATATTTGAAGAGTATCTCTTTGAAAAATATCCTCGTTTGTTTCCTACTGACGAGAATGGACAGCTATTGCCACAGAGTCAACGTTGTTGGAATGACTGTCCAGTGGGTTGGATGAGCATCGTTGATTCGTTGTTTGGATGTATTGATGACTATGTGCAAAACACAGTTCATTCAAAAGTAAATCCAAAGCGTACAAAGCTTTTAGCGTTTCGTCGCTGGTACTGGGATCACGTGAGAACGCCAATCTTTAACCGCATCAATCCTTACAGTGACTTTCAAAAGAGACTGCCAAGCGGTGCAAAGTTTGCTTCACCTAGTCAAGCAGAACAGCTTAAAATAAGAGCGTCATGGAAAAACAAGGCGAGATTAGCAATTTCTTATATCGATAGCAAATTTTTCGACAGAAAAGATACATATTTAAGTTATAAAACTCCTCCCGTCACTATTGATCAATACAAAGAAAAGTGGGCAACGCTGCGCATATATCATAGCGGCGGTGATGATGCAGTCGACGGAATGATTCGTTATGCCGAGTATCTTTCTACTCTTACCTGTCAAGAGACTGGTGAAGCTGGTAAGATGTATAAGAAAGGCAGCTGGTATGCACGGCTCTCGCCTAAACGCGCAAAAATGCATGGCTATAAACCTGTAGAAGATTAACATATGAAACAAAATGACTTTATATCAAAAGCGGTGTGTGAGCTGCTCGAAGACGGATTCTCTTTGAGGTTGCCTATGACACGTTCTATCGACGGCAAATACGGCGGCTGGTTTTCTGGCGAAACCAAACAAAAGGAATTTGTCGTTGCGATGAAGCGTGACTGCGCATTTGAAATTTTTGTGCATGAATATTGCCACTATCTGCAATGGAAAGAGCGGCCAGAGTTTTATAACAAAAAAGCAAAGGGATGCGACGTTGTTTTTAATTGGCTTGACGGAGAAGACTATTCAGATCGTGTGCTTGCAAAAGCATTTGCGAATGTGATAGAGCTTGAATGGGACTGCGAACGCACAGTGCTGCAGCTTGCAAAGCGCTACAAGCTGCCGATCGACGTTGAAAAATATATTCGAGGCGCTAACTGCTATCTATTTTTCTATCATACTGTACATGAGACACGAGCATGGACAAGCAAAAACCGCTCTCCGTATTCTCCACGTTTTCGAGCCCTCGCACAAAATGTGTTGCATCCGCTTGAATACTATCTAGACACTGCAAACTATGACGCTAAGCTGAGACGTGGTCATAGAAAAATTTGCAGCGCATAAAGCTTTGCATCTATCGAGGATATAAAGAATACTAAAGATAGAAAGGAAACAAACATAATGAAGAAAATCGTTTATACACTATTGATATCATTATTATTTTGTGGATATGCTTATTCGAGTATGCCACAAAATGCTACTAAAATACGGGCACGCATTACATACTATTATCCTGAATCTCCATGGTGGAGTAGGGTTGCGTGTCCTAAAACAAAACAAGCAAAATCGGGGGTGACTGTAGCAGCTCATCCAGACTTTGCGCTTGGGACTAAGATCTTTATTCCTGAGTTAAAAAATAAAGTAGGAAACGGGAGTTTCGTCGTTCAAGATCGCGGTTCGGCAGTTACTCGCAAATGTGCAGCTCGTGGAAAAGGATATGTCTTTGACATATTCGTGCCTTCACGTTCAGCATTGCATCAGCTTGTAAAATCCACTCATGCTTGGATGGATGTTTATATTCTGAAGTAAACCATAAACACTCGGTAGATGCAAAAAATTCAATCCTGGGTATACTTTTTGTATATTTTATGCCCCGGGGGGCTAAAAATGGCTAAAAATGACTAAAAAAGTGAAAAAATATGCATTTTGTTGTGTACAAGTCGTGAATTTTATGCTATAATGATCCTGTTCAGTTAAAGAACACAAACAAAACAAAATACTATGCTAACACGAGTAAAGGAAATGATTGACGCACTCCAGTCGCGTCCCAATGCTTCCGCTGGCTTTACTGCCAAGGAAGTTTATGAAGTCGGTCAAACTTATGGTTTGACTTGTAGAGAAATTGGCCAAAACTTCCTTGGAAAATCCAAGTCGATTGGCTATAGCCGGTATCTCCCGCAAATGCCTCCCGCTGAGGTGCTTGAGGCCGCTTTGAAAGCTGGCCCTTCAAAGCGCGGTCGTAAACCGGGATCGACAAAAAAGGCAGTTGCAAAAAAAGTTGCAAAGGCAGTTGAAACTGAGTCTGAAACTGTTGAAGACACTCAGCAATTTGACTCTCCTTCCACTGACGGGGAAGTCTTTTGCTGGATTGCTACTCCTCAAGAGTTGTCGGAAGACCTTGAGATTGAACCACTCAAAAAGGCAAAGCGTGCTACGAAACAACGCAAAGTGAAGGTTTCGTAAACACATTGATGCCATCAATAAAAATCCCAGACAATATTTTTTATTGTCTGGGATCTTTTTAATCTATAAATCTTATTATGACTGCCTCATTGCCTATAATCGATCGTCTGTGTTCAATGTTTGCTTGTAAACCATCTTGTGATCAGGATGATCCGCTGCGTCAAATCCTGTTTGACAAGCTAGTCGATTTTGTAGATCGTAGAGACTGCTTCAACACAATCACTTGGTCTTCTATTGAAAACGGTCATAGCATCAAAGACTGCGTTTCAGACACCTATATTTACATCTCTCACGATCGTCTCATTCAAGTAAATAAACTTATTGAAGCTGAGCTCTCGCAAAATAACGAGCTTTTCTCTGAGTTGGCTGCAGAACTTGAAGAGCAAGACAACTATTATCTCAAACTAATCGTAGAACATCGCAAATATATCGTTGACTAATATGACAATCCAAGAAATTAGAAATTATTTTGCTGAACAATACGCCTCGCAAAAATTTGTAGTTGATAAAACTGGAGTGTCTACACTTGAACTTGTAGGCGCTTCTTTTTGTGCAAACGAGGGGAGCATCTTTGGTGACGTTAACGATGACTATATTGAGCGTGAGCTAGAATGGTACTTGTCGCAAAGCCTCTACGTAAAAGACATTCCTGGCAAGGTTCCTAAAATTTGGCAAGACGTCTCTAGTCGTGACGGTAAAATCAATTCAAACTATGGCTATCTGGTTTTTAACTCAGAAAACTATGCTCAGTATGAAAATGTATTGATGGAACTGACTCGTTCACCAAACTCTCGTCGTGCTGTCATGATCTACACACGACCAAGCATGCACAGCAACTGGTGCGTCGATGGCATGAGTGATTTTGTCTGCACAAATGCAGTGCAATACATGATTCGTGATGGAGAGTTGCAAGTTGTTGTACAGATGCGTAGTAACGATGTAGTCTATGGCTATCGCAACGACTATGCGTGGCAAAAATATGTTCAAGATAAACTTGTATATGACTACAACTGCGGCACGAAAAAAGCCGATAAGATTGTTGCTGGCGACATTGTTTGGCAGGTAGGAAGCTTGCATGTCTATGAGCGTCATTACAGTCTCATCGAAAAGTATATTCAAGAGGCCGCACTTTAAGGTTTACAAAAAACAAATTCAATATATAATACACCTATGAAACACAGTGGAATCAAAGTACAACAAAAGAAAATTAAACGTAAGGGCATTCATGCAAAAAGCAAAACTTCACATTTGAAGCAGAGCAAACACTATAAAAAACTTTCACGCGGACAAGGCTAATACACATGAAAAAGGCATCAATTAAAGTTCTTGAAGAGTGCGCAGAGTTGCAACTCAAAAAGTCTAATGACTATCAAAATCCTCATAGCAGGATTCGTCAAGCAGATTATTACCCACGCGGCGCAGCAAGTATACTTGACGTTATACATGCAAAGGTGCTTCGAATGCACAGCGTTCTTGAAGCAATGGAAAATGATCCAAACTACACTCCAAACTTTGAGAGCATTGAAGACAGCGGAAAAGATCTAATCAACTATGGCAGCTTTCTTGTCGCGTGGTGTCGTGGCGGCATTGATGGTCAGGATTCAAGTCGTGACTTTTTAAATCGGCGGGTAAATTCTTCGCGTCCCGAATAAAGCAGTATCTATGGCAAAAATTACAGATATTATTCCAGATCACGTTTCGTCAAAGGACGTTATTGTAATAGGAATGTCTCCGTCACCTCGTAAGTTAAATAAAAAACCATACTCAAACAGCACGTTGGTTCGCCTGAGTCGGTGGATGAAAGACGTCAACCAACCCGAGTGGTCTTTTCATAACGTTATTCCAAACGTAGTTGGCTCTTCAAGCATGCAGGACGTCGACGTCTCGGCGTTGCTAAAAGCAGTAAATGGGAAAAAGACAATAATTGCATTGGGAACGTTTGTTGAACGGGTGTGTAAAAAGCACAACATAGATAGTTTTAAGATTGATCATCCGTCACCGCGCAACAGGAACTTTAACGACCCGACGTACGAGTCAAAGATGCTTAATAGTTTAAAAACATTTTTACAATCAAAATACAACTAATATACAATGAGAATTTTAATTACAGGTTGCAATAAAGCGCAATGCACATACGATTTTTACTTGCAGCAACAGCTTCAGGTAGCGATGTGTCAGTATAGTTTACCTCGCATTCTTCGAGACATGGGTCATAGCGTTGACATGCGACCAACAGTTATTGGAGAAAGTTTAGAAGAGTATGACGAAGTGTTTGTATTTTTACACAACCCTTCAGGCTTTGCTGGGTTTGTGTATAACGCGTTATGGGCAATATCGCGCAAGCCAAACTGCATATTTGCCTTTGACGACTGGCAAACTGATAGCATCTTTACTGGAATTACTTCACTGAGCGACCCAACCAAGTTGTTTAGAAAATTTGTTGTAGACAGCCACTCCAATATTCCAGAAAATATTGAAACTTATACAGACGTGTTTCTTCAAGCGATTGAAAAGATAAAGAGTAAGACAAACAGAATGTGTATGCCAGCGTTTTCAGGGGGCGACTTGAGTCTGCTGCTAGACTGGCCAAAGGAGCGACTGTTTGGCTACAATCCAAATCCATATCACTTAAATCGCCAAGCGACACCCGCGCTTTTTCCTGAACCAAAGCAGCGTGTTTTTAATTTTGCTGGACTCGTTCAAGACAAGACTAAAAAGTGGCTGGCAAAACAGGGCGTGGAGTCAACTGGGTGGCCGCTAAAGCAGTATGGCTCTCGCAAAGACGGGCAAGACCGCGTCGTTGAAAGCGACATGATGAATGTCTATGCTTCTCAGTGGGGCATACTTATGCCAGGTTATTTTCATGCGGGGTCTGGATGGTGGAGGGCTCGTCCGTTACAAATCGCAGATGTAGAGTCTATCTTGATTGGTGAGCCTAAAGAAATGATGCTCTATTACCGCGACGAGTCATTGGCAAACTTACGGGCGTCTGATATTGCGCAACTTTCTGACTCTCAGTTGGTTGAGATTGCAACTGCTCAACGTGAAGCGATCTATCGCAACCATCCACTCGACAAAGACGTTGCACGTCAAGAACTAAACGCTGTATTAAACTCGTAATTTCTTATTTACTTCTGTCTTAAACAATATATAATATACAAAAGAAAATAAACTATGTCATCAGTACTTGAAAAACTAAAAAAGAATTGCAGAATCAAAGAAGCCGACGTCCTTGCTGACAGCGACTTTTATGCTGAAAAAGATATCACGAGCACAAGTGTGCCAATGGTCAACGTTGCTCTAAGCGGCAGCATTGACGGCGGCCTGACAAGCGGCCTTACTGTACTTGCCGGTCCCTCAAAGCACTTTAAAACGAGCTTTGCGTTGCTTATGGCGGGTGCATACCTTAAAAAACATACCGACGCGTGCCTCATGTTTTATGACAGCGAGTTTGGTTCTCCTCAACAATATTTTGAAAGCTTTGGAATTGACACTTCGCGAGTGCTGCATATTCCAATTAAAAATATCGAAGAACTCAAGTTTGATATTGTTAATCAGCTTGAACAGATGGATCGCAAGGATAAAGTGATTATTGTTATTGACAGCGTCGGTAACCTTGCATCGAAAAAGGAATTAGAGGACGCGATGAACGAAAAGAGCGTTGCCGATATGACTCGCGCCAAAGCTCTTAAAGGACTGTTTCGTATGGTAACTCCTTACCTGACAATGAAAAACATTCCACTTCTTGCAATCAACCATACCTATCAAACTCAGGAAATGTTTAGCAAAGCTGTGGTGAGTGGCGGAACAGGAATTATGTACAGCGCCGACAACGTTTGGATTATTGGTCGTCAGCAAGACAAAGACGGCACCGAAATCCAAGGCTATCACTTTATCATTAACGTTGAAAAGTCTAGGTTTGTAAAAGAAAAGAGCAAGATTCCAATCAGCGTGAGTTGGGAAGGTGGAGTTCAAAAATGGAGTGGCCTCCTTGATATTGCTATCGAGGGCGGGTTTGTTGTTAAGCCTAAAAACGGATGGTATGTCGCGTATGACCCTGCAACAAAAACCGAACTTACTGGAAACTTACGGGCAGCACAGACGTTGACAAAAGAATTTTGGGAAACAATCTTTACAAAGACAACGTTCGCATCGCATATCAAACAAAAGTATACAATCGGTCTGCGAGACATGATTGACGGCGGCTCAGACCCAGTTGTAGATGACGAAGAAGTCTGATATGAAAACTCTGGCTGACTATATACTTCTACTAAAGGGCGCGATGCCGCTTGACATGTGTGAGGCGCTTATAGCGCGATATGATTCAGTATCAGAAAATGACCCCCTAAAATTACGACGTAAAAATAAGATCCTTGATTTTGAGGAGATTAATATGCTCGATCATCCAGGGTTTGAAGAGTTTAGAGCTCCAATGGGGGCACTCATGAGCGCGGTAAATAATCAATACTTACAAAAGACGTGCAACATACTGCGCGATCGTTTGCCATGTTATGAGCCGTTGCAAGACTATGAGGCGCCGCGAATAAAACGATACGAGCCTGGAACGGGAATCTTTGACTGGCACACCGACCACTGCGACATTCCTTCTAGTAAGCGTGCGGTTGTAATGTTTTGGTATCTTAACGACGTGGCTGAAGGAGGAGAGACGCTGTTTGATATTGGCACAGAGATTGCGATAAAACCAGAAGCAGGTAATGTACTCTGTTTTCCGCCATACTACATGTATCCACACAAGGGAGCGACTCCAATCTCTAATCCCAAATATGTAATTTCATCGTATGTTTGGCTGCCTCAAAAATATGGAAACTCATGTGACTAAATCTATGCCAAGCGAAATAACTGACTATATATTTGTAGACGACCCGTCAAACGACAAGGTCTATGCAATACGACTCGTTAGCGGTCCATACGTTGACACAATATACAAGTATGCAAACATAAAAATAAGTGAAGACACACAAAAAGAAGTGTGTACATTATCATACGCATATAATATAATGTCTACATCAGGAGCGCACAATAAAGAAACTTTACAGAATGACAGTATCTTTAAAGACTATATTGGAGACGTTTTAACGGACATACTTTCAAATCAAGAATATAAAATAGGAAACCATGGAGAATAATCTTCAAGACATCATAATTAAAAATTTAGTAAATAACGAAGCATTTTGTCGTAAAACATTACCACACTTAAAACCTGAATATTTCGAAGGGCATCATAAAGCAATATATGCTCTTGTCTTGCAGTTTATTACAAAATATAATAAACTTCCAAACAGCTCGGCACTCGCAATTGAGTTTCAGCAGTCTGAGCATATTCGTCGTCCAGACTCTGGCGCAATATCGCATACAATAACCACACTAAATGAAAACTACTCTGTAGAGCACGAGTGGTTGCTTGAACAAACTGAAAAGTGGTGTAAGGATCGGGCGGTTCATCTTGCTATTATAGAAGCAGTCTCTATTATTGATGGCAAGTCCCCAGACAAAGCTGAAGGAGCAATTCCAAGCATCTTAAGCAAAGCGCTAAGCGTAACGTTTGACACAAATGTTGGTCATGACTATCTAGAAAATATAGATCAACGATACGAGTTTTATCACAAGACCGAAGATAAAATTCCTTTTGACTTGGATATGTTTAATACAATTACTGGAGGAGGCATTCCACGAAAGACACTAAACATTATTTTGGCCGGAACCGGATGCGGTAAAAGTTTAGGCATGTGTCACATGGCAGCCGCAGCCCTAGCTCAAGGACGAAACGTACTCTATGTCACTCTTGAAATGGCAGAAGAACGTATTGCAGAGCGCATTGATGCTAACCTGCTTGACATACGCATTGATAAAATCAAAGACCTGTCTCAAACTGACTTTCAATCTCGTGTAGAAGGCATCTCTAAACGCACTCGTGGAAAGTTAATTGTTAAAGAATATCCTACTGCAGCAGCTCATGTCGGCCACTTTAGGGCGCTGCTGCTTGAACTTAAACTGAAAAAGAAGTTTGAACCGGATATTATCTATATTGACTATCTTAATATTTGTGCGTCTTCTCGCGTTAAGGGACTGAGTGGCAGCATAAACACATACAGCTTTATCAAGAGTATTGCTGAAGAGCTTCGTGGACTTGCGGTAGAGTTTAACGTGCCTATCTGGAGCGCGACTCAGGTGACTCGTGGAGGGTTTAATAATTCTGACGTTGAAATTACTGACACTTCAGAATCTTTTGGATTGCCGGCTACAGCTGACCTCATGCTTGCGTTTATTCGAACTGAACAGCTTGACAAGATGAACCAGATTATGGTAAAGCAGCTTAAGAATCGTTATAACGACCCTACTGCAAATAAACGCTTTACGATTGGAATTGATCTCTCAAAAATGAGACTCTATGATATTTCTGATCCTATGGCAAATATCACTAATGACAGTGACTCGTCTCCTGTGGTACACACTCCATTTAGTAGCCAACGAAAAAATAAAGACTATAGCGACATAAAGGTGTAATTTTATAAATAATACAAATATTATTATAAATAAGCTTATATGTCACGACTAACCGAATTTACCAGCTACCTGACCGAAGCACTCTCTACATCCTCTGTAGAAAAAGCAGCATTTATCATTCAACGCTACCTTAAGAAAAAGACTGGCACTACATTTTTCAAATATCCTGGATTGGAAAAATACACAAATCCAAGCGGTATTGGATTTGGACTCCGACTCTATAGTGTAAAGCGTAATATGAGTGTACGCTTTAACTGGACACAAAGCTCACTTGTCGGACTCAACAACTTGACTTCTATAGACTATTGGAATGGAAAAAACCCCGTTCCTTTTCATATTGAATTTGACCAGAGTGTATCACTCATAAAGACCCTTCCAATCGTTGCAGACATCTTAAAAGCAGGTACGCTAGAACTTGGTAAGATTTACAGCATGCCTGACGAAGTGCCTCTCTATGAGGGAGTGCTAAATGAAGCTCGTGGCAGTCATGATTTTGAAGCTATCTTTGATGAGATTGCTGACTATCTAGTTGACCCAAACTTCGTAAAGAGCAAAATCTATAGCATGTATGGCGTTCCAGGCGTTAAAATCTTTGATGCTCTTTCAGCAGCATATCCAAACTTTATTGAAAAACAAGGCATCAAGTATGTCTGGGTTGGCAAAGCAAAAGACTTGAAGCAAATTAAAGCCGAAAAGGGCAAGATTATGGCTCGTATCGGAATCGTTTCTGGTACAGTTTCAAAGGGTGCTGCAAAAGAAAAATACAGCTATTCTCCTGAGCTTGACGAGCTTGAAAAAAATCAAGAGCGTCTTTCGTTTGAATCACAGCTAAAAGATCTTGAAAATCTAGTCAAGCTTACTGTAAGCGGAGCGTCAAACGCGCTCTTCGTTTCAGGTAAAGGCGGCGTAGGTAAAACATTCACTACTGAAAAGATACTCTCAAGCCTCGGACTGCGTGACGGCAACGGCTACTTTAAAAACACTGGCTCAGCGAGTGCCGCTGGTCTCTATTCATTGCTTTTCAAATATAAAAATGATATTGTCTTTTTCGATGACAGCGACGACGCACTCGGCGATCAAGAAGCACGCAACCTGTTAAAGGCTGCAACTGATACCAAAAAGATTCGCAAGCTTGTATGGAACAAGATGGGTAAAAATGTCGTGGATCCAGAAGACGACATGTCAGATGCAGAGATACTTGACCAAGGATTGATTCCTCGCTATTTCGAATTTACTGGCAAGATTATCTTTATCTCAAACCTTGATCTTAACAAGCTTGATCCAGACGGTGCTCTTCGTACACGCGCATTTATCATCAACATTGATCCTACTGAAGCTGAAATCTATGACTTTATGGAAAAGATCGTAGATGATATCAAGCTTGAAGACGGCCTTAATCTTGATCACAAATCACGTCTACACGTCGTTGATCTGCTTCGCAAAGGCAAGAGCAAACAGAGTGCTAACCTTCGCAAGTTGTCACGCGGCCTAAACATGGCAGCAGGAGCAATCGCGGCTGGAGTTGAAGTTTCTGATGGCGATCTTGCTCGTATGATCGAGTCGTACGCTTGATGATTTTAATACTTCTGAAACAACGCGGGGTCTTCTAACGGAGGATCCCGTGTTTGCGTTATAAGTAGCAATATAATGATAGGCATTAAAATAAAGGGAGCACGTAGTAATCGTAGACTCTACGCTCTTATAAAAAATGCTGCACTCTTCTACTTAAAGACACTCTGCCCACGCATTCGAAATATGCAGCTGCAAATAGAGATTGTTGATGACCTGTCGGAGACCGAACGAGTGCACGGCGATTGTTGTCAGTGCGGAGTCAATGATCCTGAAGTTGACTATGTTATAAGACTCAACAGAAACGAGTCCTATCATTTTATGCTAACAATACTAGCACATGAGATGATACACCTCAAGCAGTATGTTCGAAGAGAGTTGGTGCTCTATAGCGGAGACTCGCTAGGCGCTCGTTGGAAGGGAGTATATTGTTCAGAATATGACTACGACTCTGCGCCATGGGAAAAGGAAGCGGACGAGCGTGAACTTGAGCTCTATATGGCGTTTTTTGAAAGCTGTTCATTATTGAGGGATTATAAATAGATAGAATGGTTAGTTTTAAAACATATATTACTGAAATGTCAAATTTAGCTGGAAAAGAATTATACAAATACGACTGGCGCGCTGAGCTTTTTATTAAAAAATTAAAGAATAATGAGCCATTTGAATTAACCAACGGGAAAAAGGTAATTTTTATACAGTCTAAAGACGTACTTGATATAGTTAAAAAAAGACAGCCTACAACTGGAGTTAAGCTGTATGACACAAAGGGAAACGTATATTCCTTTAAAGACGTCGCAAAAAATGTTGAATTTGGCGGTCGTGGAAGCGGTTCTGGCACTGCAATTGAAGATAAAGAATTATTATCACTAATCAAACAAATAGATGAAGCGAAAGCAAAAGAAAAATCTTCGACCATTAAAGTAAAGATTGGATCAAAAATACATAATGTATATACGGCACAAACTACGCCAGGAACGCCAAAATCTGACTTTGAATTATTAGATATCAACGGTAAAACTATTGTTTGGATATCACATAAAGCTGGGTCAAAACAAAATGACTTTCAGCAATGGGGAGGTCTTTCTGCCGCAAAGGAGCCGTTAATTTTCTCTCATAAAGAAACACAAAAATTTATTAACGATTTAAAAACTAAGTTTCCTACTGGGTTGCCGCCAGCGACAACAATGTTTAGAAAAATTAAAGACCTAAAATTAAAAATGCTTGCGGTCTACGGAAACAAATTTGGTACATCTCTTGGTGAACAAAACGTAAGTGTTCTTTTACAAGGACCAGTAAAAATTATTAAAAAAGGACAATATTATTTTTTAGACTCTAATCATGTTCATTTTAATGGTGAATCAGTTGACGCGGATGGGTTTGAGCCAGTACTAATGGCTATTTACAAAGGTGACCGGTCTGACGCCGGTATTAAAGGAACACGACTTGGAATTAGCCCAATAAAATCTCGTAAAGGCACAGAATTTAAATGAAAAGCTTTAAACAACATCTCTTCGAAGCCTCAACTGAAGGCAAAAATTTGCACATGGTTCATATCGAGGATCAGGTGCTCTATGGCGGCGTGCAAGGCGCGCGTGAAGCGATCATCGCGCTACGTAGCATGAGAGACATGTTAGCTGGAAACAGCGCGCAGTCGTATGACGTTGCAGCAAAATTTGACGGCGCTCCAGCAATTTTTGTAGGTACCGATCCAGCTGACGGTCGTTTCTTTGTTGCAAAGAAAGGCATCTTTAATAAAAACCCAAAGGTTTACAAGAGTGAAGACGATATAAAAGCTGACACCAGCGGTGACCTCGCAGACAAGCTAACAGTAGCATTCAACGAGTTTAAAAAACTTGGCATCAAAGGCGTGTTGCAAGGCGATCTTGCTTATACACGAAAAGACTTAAAGACAGAGCGGTTTGACGGTGTTGAATATCTTACATTTCAACCAAACACAATCGTCTATGCAATTCCTGCTGACAGCGCTCTCGCAAAAAGCATCAAGGCTTCAAAGATTGGTGTGATGTTTCATACACAATACACGGGCGATTCGTTTGAAACGATGAGAGCCTCTTACGGCTTTGATTCTGGTACACTAAAGAAAACGGCGAGTGTATGGTTTTCAGACACATACATTCGTGACCTTTCTGGCAAAGCAACGCTGACTGCACAGGAAACAGCAGCACTCACAGCCACTCTTTCCCGCGCAGGCACGCTCTTTCAAAAAATTAGTGGCTCTACTCTGCGACAAATAGAGTCTAATCCGCTACTAGCACAGACACTCGAAACGTTTAACAACACACTTGTTCGTCGTGGTGAAACCATAACAGACACAAGCGCTCACGTTCGTAATTTGTTAAGATGGATAGACGAAAAATACTCAAAAGATATCGAGTCTAAAAAGAGCGAAGCTGGCAAAGCAAGCGCGACTGCAAAGCGTGATGAGTTTATGAGCTTTTTCTCTGAAGAAAACAAGAAAAATTTAGAGCTTGTCTATGCGCTGCAAAACGCAATTGTTGAAGCAAAGCTTATAGTTATACGCAAGCTCGAAACTCTTAAAAAGATGTCGACCTTTGTGCGTACCACTGACGGCTTTAGAGTGACTGGTCAGGAAGGATTTGCGATCAACGATCATATAAAACAAAACGTGGTCAAGCTTGTTGATCGCATGACCTTTTCTAAAAATAACTTTGATCCGAATATAATCAAAGGATGGGAACGATAAACGATGCCATACCTAAACCATAACATTCCGACTATTACTTGTTTGATACGAAACGAGTATCTTTTTAATCATGAAAGCGGACATGACGAATATACCGCTTGTGATGTTCATTCAGTTGCTTCAATTGAAAAAAGAGTACCACTGTTTGAAGCTTTTCTAGACAACGGAGTAAACTGGACTCGTCGACCAATTACTGCGTTTTGTTGGAAGGAGTGCGATCCAGTCCCCCTTGAACATGCAATGTATTGGGACTGTTTTAGTCCTTATGTTGATGTACAGGTACGGGCTCGATTAAAAGGACTAAAAGCAAAGCTTGTTAATCCTAAAGGACAAAAAGAATGGGGAGAGTATATGTTTACATTAGATTGGGGTTGGGAAAACAAATCAATACTTGATACAAATTTTTCCGAAACCCCTGAACATAAATGTGCACATCTTTTTAAAATGGATAATGGCAACTACTATGCCTATCCGAATAATAGGATTATATGGCATGACGACGCATGGATAGATAAACCTATCGAAAAGAATCCTGGCTACAAGATCGATTTGACGGTATATAGCGTAGAAAATAAACGTGCACAATATACAGACAGCAGCTATATGACAGAATTTACAAACAATCCTATTACACATGAATAAATTAACCTCATTTAAAACATTCTTAGAAAATTCTGGCTACTATCGTGGACTCGGAGACAGCACAGTCGATAAAAGAAAAGCACAGTTTAATCGTCAGGCAAAAATGTCAGACTCCGATCCTGATGCATACAAGCCTGCGCCTGGAGATGCTCGCAGCGACACAAAACTTTCAAAGTGGACGCAGGCGTATGCTGACAAATATGGCATGGACGAAGATGAAACGCTTGTAGAGGCAGAGATTGAGGCACTTCGCAAAAAGTCAGAAAAAACAGGAATCTCCTATGGTATTCTCAAACAAGTTTATGATAGAGGAATGGCTGCATGGAAAACTGGTCATCGTCCCGGTGCATCACAGCATCAATGGGCATTTGCTCGCGTCAACAGTTTTATTATGGGTGGGCCTACTCAAAAGACCACAGATGCTGACTTGTGGGCGCAGCATAAGGGCAAATAAGTATAAATATATAATCTACCTATGAAAAAAGAAGTACGTTTAAAAGATCTGCTCGTAGTTGACCCAACAGACGGTTCCTATGACTATGATCCGCTTGACATTATGGTCACTGCATACAAAAAACGCAAGCGCGACTGGATGATAAGTGAAACCGATCCAGAATGTGAATGTGAAGAAGACTGTGACTGTGATTGTGACTGTCACAACATGGAAGAGTCGGTCTATGATACAATGTCAAAATATGAGTTGAATGCAGAGCTTCGTAGAATTGATGCTGAACTCAAGTCATTAAAAGCCTCTGAAAAAACTAAAGAAGTTCTCAACAAGATCGGTATAATGACGAATGCTCGTGATACCATACTGCAGATGCTAAAAGAAGACACAGTCGTTGAAGCTCTGACAATTCAGCAGCGTATGGCTCGTCGAGCAGCCTTACGTCGCAACAAGAGTCGCATAAAGGTTGGCCGTGAACGAGCAAAGCGCCGCCGTGCGTCAAACGAAGTGCTAAAGGCCCGTGCTCGTCGTGCTGCTCGTAATCAACTAGCTAAAAGACTGCTTGGAGGCAAGAGCAAAAGTGAAGTCTCTTATGCTGCTCGCTCACGCGTTGAAAAGCAGTTATCTAAGCAAAAAAGTCTTATAAATTCTCTGTCAGCAAAACTACTATCTCAAGTGCGTGCAAAAGAAGCTGCACGTTTTAGAAAAAAATAAAATTATGGGCGTTCAATTGAAATCATTTAAAACATACACAGAGGAAAAAACCTCTGAAATTATAGTGTCTTTTGGTCGGTTTAACCCGCCAACAAAAGGACACGAAGAAAACATCGAAGCGGTAGCAAAGCTTGCAAAGGGAAAACCCTTTAGAGTGTATGCATCTCAAAGCGAAGACAGCAAGAAGAATCCTTTGGGTTATGAAGAAAAGATTAAGTTTATGCGCAAGATGTTTCCTCAGTATGGGCGTAACATTATACTTGATCGATCAGTTAAAAATATGCTTGATATAGCTACAAGCGCATACGAAGAGGGCTATACTCGTTTTACAGTTGCGGTTGGAAGTGATCGAGTTGAAGAGTTTAAAACACTACTTCGCAAATATGACGGTGTAAAGAGTACACACGGTTACTATAAATTTCCTGATGGCATAAACATTGTATCTACTGGCCAACGAGACCCTGATGTTGACACACTTACTGGTGCAGCTACATTTGCGGTCAGTGCTAGCAAGATGAGAAGTGCCGCAGCAGAAAACGATCTTGAGACTTTTGCGAAAGGATTACCAAAAACATTCGGTGACGCAAAGGAACTTTTCAATGCTGTACGCAAGGGCATGGGACTCAAAGAGAGTCATAACTTTAGAAAGCACGTTCAGTTTGATACGTTAAGCGAGCAGCGCGAACGCTATATCTCTGGAAAAATTTTTAACGTCGGAGACACAGTAATCAATAAAAAAGACGGAGGCAAATATACAATCGAAAGTCGCGGTCCAAACTACGTAACATGCGCTTCGCCTGAATCTGAAAAGGGTGTTAAATTTTTTATACATGACATTATGGAAACTGCGTTGGATGAAAAATCTGAAACTTGGGAAGCCGGATACAAGCGACGGGTTGTAAAAGTCACAGATCCAGAACGCTTAGACGCAGGCTATAAATGGCGAATTAAAGGCAAAGATGACTCTTCTCGTACAATTAAGTACTATAAAGAAAAGCCAAATTTTGAAGAATATACAGCACAAATGAAAAGAATAGCAGGTCATGAATTCGGAACTCGATGAAGAATACGGTGCTGGCTTTGAAGGCACAAAAGAGCTATTATATAAATATCTAAAAGACACACCAGGACAAAAAATAGTAAAATATATGGATAAAACTAACAAAGAACTTGAAGAAAGCATCACAGCAGAAAATGTTGAAAAAATTACTGGTGCACAAATTGAAAAATATATTGACGCTCAAAACTTTAAGGCTCTAGATCAAATTTCAAAGTTTTTGAGTGCAGACGAATATGAACTCTGGTCTAAAAACGGTTTTGAAGGACGTACATTTGAACTGCTTATGAAACAACGCGCAAAGAATGTAAAAGAATCTACAGAACTTGAAGAAGACATGGTTGACATGCTGATACAAAAATTTAAAGACAGCGGACGTGTCGCAGTTCGCTATCCTAAAAAGCGTTTGGTTAGTGTCAGTGGAAGATCAATGCCTGAAAAAGATGCAATTGAGACCATGAAAAGAATTTTAGACAAAGAAGCGGGAGTAAAAGAATCGACTGAAGAACTGCAAGAGATGCAAGAATTATTTGCAGTCGTAGATGAAAACGATGTCGTGCTCGCTACAGCATCAAACGAACTTGCAGCAAAGCGTAGCATCTCAAGCTCTGAGTTGCCTCCTCTTTCCGTAAAAGACAAGAGCAAACTTCGCATCGTAAAGACCCGAAAGACAGCACAAGTTGGCGCTCCTCTCAAAGAGCAGGTTGACCTTCAAACGCTTCGTACGATGAAGATCGTTTCACTTGCTACTGGTTGTACCGATAGCGCTGCGTTATATGAGTATGCATTGACCGCTCCAGTTTACTCCTCGCTTGTAGAGCTTAAAGAAAATTTCAATAAATACATCCAAGAAGCATGAAAAAATTATCAGAAATATTGCACGAAGCGCCAGAAAGCATTACAGAATCAATTGTAGTTCCATCTTATATTTTATCTACATTAAAAACTCTTGGTTTCACGCCAGCAGAACCCGGTCCTAAAACATATAGAATTATATCAGGTCCAAATAAAATTGAAGCTCTCTATGGCATTCCAATGAGAGCTGGCTACTGGGCAGATGTTTTCTTTGCAATCCTAGACAATGAAAAAGCACCATATTGTGTAGTTGATCGTGATGGCAGAGACTGTTACAAAGATAGCGGCGCCGCTATAAAAGCGCTGCAAAAGCGTATGCGTACCATCACAGAAGAGACCTATACAAACTACAGTGATTTTTCGAAGCAGCATAAAAAGATGTATCCTTCACACAGCGAAGAACAAATCAAGGCTGCATGGGAAAAGTATAAAAAGATGACACACACTGCGCAAGTTCGTCAGATGAATAAAGACGATCGGACTAATAGAGCAGCTGCATGGGGAAAAGTGTTTTCTAATTTAAGAAAAGAAGAGGTTGAAGGCGACGAAGAAGAGGAAATTGACTTAAGCGGTGAATCGCTATCACAGCTAGAAGACATCTGTGAAATGGCTGATGAACTCTATGAAACACTCTCTGAAGTTGAAGAAATCGACTCTGAAACGCGTGACGCAATTGCAAAGATCTATTCTGAACTGGATGATTTGTATGCAGCAGCAGATGGCAAGTATGACATTGCTGTTGACTCTGACGAGTATGAAGAGCCTATGAGCGAAGAAGTTGATATGAATCGCTTTAAGATTCTTGCAAATACTGGTCTTGTTGCAGACGACGAGGTTCAAAGACTTGTTCTTGCTTTCAAAGCTCTTGAAGCAGGTCGTGCTTTAGGCCAAAGCCAAAAAGACATCATCACTTCTACCTTTCAAACACTCGTTAGCATCGTAACAGGCGATACAAGTATATTAACAAAGGTGAAACGCGCGCTTCCAAAATCTTAATCCTATTTCGGCTTTACCAACATTCAACCATCCGTTCCGGAACTTTCAGGCAACAAGTATAAAATCTAATCTTACCTTGATCTTATTATAAAAAGTTAATATTATTTATTATACCAAAGTTTCTAAAATTGTAAATAACAAAATATGCCAACCCAATTTTTATCGTCTGACAATACACTGACTCGTAAAGCTGCGCGCTACGAGGTTGGCATGCTTGCTGATCAGCTTACACCTAGTGGTGCGATGACTGACGCATTTGGTCGTCTACGAATATCTAACCCGTACACCGTGTTTGACAGTCAGCATCGCTATGTTGACAACGGTAAATGGAACACCTCTATCTCAAATGGCGGTACGGCTACACACGTCCCGATTGAAAGCGCCGTAAATCTAACTGTAACTTCAGCTGCAAACAGCGAAGTAATTCGTGAGACTCACAGAGTAATGCCTTATCAGCCTGGCAAAAGCTTGTTGACTATGACAACATTTGCGATGGCTCCTCCAGCTTCTGGTTTAAGACAACGTGTCGGCTATTTCGGAACAGCAAACGGAATATTTTTAGAAAATGACGGCATTCACAACTATTTTGTGCTTCGTAGCGCGAGCTTGAACGAAGAGTTTAGAGTTCCTCAAGACGAATGGAACGGAGATAAATTTGACAACACTGGCTACTCTGAGCGTACTCTCAATGTCAACAAAACACAGATATTTTGGATAGACATCGAGTGGCTAGGTGTAGGTGACGTGCGATGTGGGTTTGTAGTAGATGGCAAGCCAGTAGTTGCTCATACGTTTCATAACGATAACATCAGAGCTACTGCATACATGACAACTGCATGCTTGCCACTTCGTTATGAAATAAAAAATACAAACGGGTCTGGTGGTACCATGAAGCAGATATGCTCCACAGTCATTTCAGAGGGTGGCTATGACCAGATAACGAAACAATGGGCTGCTACTCGCACCGCTGCTATTGCGTGCACAACTTTAACTTGGGTTCCTGTTGCTAGCATAAAACTTAATTCTAATCGACTAGATAGCATCGTTATACCATCACAAGTTCATATAGTAGGCACCGGAAACAACGCGATATATGAGTATGCTATTGTACGCAATGCTGACATCGTTGGAGGAAGTTGGGATAATCATACTGCAAGCGGAGGAGCTGTAGACTATAATGTAACAGCTACAAGTATGACAATGACAAATGCTAGCATAGAAGAAAGTGGAATATTTGCAAGTTCTCAACAGTCAAGCGCACTCGTAAATGCTAATCTTGGTTATATATTTGAACAGCAACTTGGACGCACCATAGCAGGTGCGTCAGATACAGTAACACTTGCTGCTCGTGCCCTTGCAAGTGGAGTTAATGTATATGGCACAATCAATTGGAACGCTGTCGTATGATGACTTTTAAAAGTTACATATACGAAAGTGCTGAGTATGACGGCCGTACGGTGACATTAAATAAGCCGTGGCGCAGCGACGACGAAAAGCATAAGTTTTATGTTTACGTTCGAAATGAAAAAGGCAACGTAATCAAGTTAGGATTTGGTGATCCAAAAGCAGAGATCAAGCGTGACGATCCTGAACGTCTTAAAAACTTTAGAGCGCGTCATCAGTGCGACACCGATATAGGTCCAAAGTGGAAGGCACGCTACTGGAGCTGCAAGTTTTGGGAAAAAGGAAAGACTGTTACTGATTTATTATCGAAATAAAATACGATATAAATTATATTATGCAGTTGGTAAATGAGTTAAATGATAAAAATTTTTTAGTCTATGCGGCTAAGCATTATAACAATCCGCGTTGTCTAGACATAAAAGAATTTCATACCGATCTTTCTCATTTAAAATACATTAAAAAATTATTTAAGCGCTACCAGGACAAGGGTATACTTCAAGAACGTTTAATCCTAAACCATCTTATTATACTGCATAATATGTTTTATCCTGAAGCAGCAACCCGTATGTGTTTTAACCGGGTAAACGAGCACAGTTGGCCGGCCCTTAAAACGTTTTTACTCTATCTAAACTATATTCCAGAAGGAGAATATATAAATATACCTATTGATCTATACGTAGCTCGAACACTTCAAAAAATTTAAAACTATGGGACTCCTAACACGCACAACTGACACCGTATATGCATTTAGATTTTTACGGCTACTCACGACCCCATGGACTAAAACTGGTGCCTATAAAATGGGTCTTATAGACGCTAATGGCAAAGTAATAAGAAAGCCAGAAACCAGCGAAGAAAAGAGTAAGTATAATATTTTTCATAAACTCGTCTTTAATATCAAGCGGATGCTTAACGTGCTGCCATTTGGCAAAACAACAATTGCTTCTTATTTGGCTGCGCTCTATCTTATCAAAGAAAAAACTGGCATTTCTGATCGTGCCCTCGCTAAAGTTATCAAAGAAACTACAGGTCTTGATCCGCGTACGTTGCAACTTGAAGAGTCTTTTTGGTACGTTACCGAAGACAACACTCTTCGTTCAGGTACATACACTCTAACACGTGACTTGCCGTTGCAACTAACTGGCGATATATTAGCACTTAAGAAAACATCTGTTGTTGTGACAGAAAATTCAACTCCGGTCGGAACTATTTTTGGCATAAATGTGTATGGCGCTACGCATTGCAAAACAGGTCAAAAGGTACTAATAACTCAACACGATATTATCCAATGAAAAACGAAGAAGTAGTTACGGGAGACGTCGCGATGCCGCCGTCTGACTATCCAAAAAGTGGAGCAACTTGGAGACTATTTAACGTGCCGAGCGACGTCTTTAGACGCTTTGAAACCGGGCGAAATAAATTTGAGCGCTGGAGTAAATATCTAGACCTGGCTGACGAAGAGCAGTCTATGCTGTATAATTATGCAAAGAAAAATCGCGGACACACTGTTGTATTGCGAGATTCAGCAAGCGGTGCCTTACGTAGTATACGTAAACGTGCCATGAATGAATCACATGACGTGTAAAATATCATTTACAAGTCGCATTTTTCTGTTTATAATACACATCTGCTGCACAGCATAACATTTTCCAATATGAGCACAACACAACACAGTATCTTCGAAGAACAAATTAGTCGTAAACCAAACCACTACCCGTGGACAGAACAATTTATTGAGGCCATGCACAACGGCTTTTGGACCGATAAAGAGTTTAGTTTCAAGTCAGACGTGCAGCAATTCAAGGTTGACCTAAACGATCAAGAGCGCGAGATTATTGTGCGTACGCTGTCTGCAGTCGGTCAGATTGAAGTTGCAGTAAAAACATTTTGGGCTAAACTTGGTGAAAATCTGCCTCATCCTGCTCTTCAAGATCTTGGTTACGTGATGGCTAACATTGAAGTTATTCACAACAGCGCCTATGAGCGTCTGCTTAGCGTGCTTGAACTTGAAGACGTCTTTGAAGAAAATCTTAAGCTTGAATGGATTCAGGGACGAGTTAAGTATCTTCGTAAGTATACTCACAAGTTTTACAAAGATTCAAAAAAGCAGTATCTTTACGCATTGATTCTTTTCACTCTGTTTGTTGAAAATGTTTCGTTGTTTTCACAGTTTTATATCATCAACTGGTTTGCTCGTTTTAAGAACGTTCTTAAAGACACAGATCAGCAAGTTAAGTATACTCGCAACGAAGAAAACATTCACGGACTTGTTGGTACAAAGATTATTAACACGATTCGCGAAGAGCATCCTGAACTTTTTGATGATGAGCTTGAAGCACGCATCGCTCACGAAGCAGAAGAGGCATACAAAGCTGAAGCAAAGATTGTTGACTGGATGATCAACGGCATAAACGAGCCTGGCTTGTCTGCTCCAGTCCTAAAAGAGTTTATTAAGAATCGTATCAACGAGTCTCTGGTTCAGATCGCGTTTAAACCAGTATTTGAAATTGACAAAGAGCTGTTAGAGTCCACGATGTGGTTTGAAGAAGAGCTGCTTGGCAATAACATGGCAGACTTTTTCCATACACGTCCTACAGAATACTCCAAGAAAAACCAAAGCTTTAGCGAAGACGACCTATTTTGATGTGATATATAGATTTAGATTATGAGTGATAAAATATATTGGTTAAATAAAGACAGTAGAAAATTTTTAGAGAGAGGGTACCTGCTAGAAGGAGAGACTCCTGAACAGCGAATGCAAGACATTGCTGACCGAGCACAGGAGTTGTTAGACAACATGCCTGGTTTTGCAGATAAGTTTTTTGACTATATGTCAAGAGGATTCTATTCTCTTGCTTCTCCAATATGGTCAAACTTTGGTCGTTCGCGCGGCTTGCCAATCTCATGCTTTGGCAGCTATATACCAGACGACATGAATGGAATACTCACAAAGATTGGTGAGATTGGTACAATGTCAAAGGTCGGAGGCGGCACATCAGCTTACTTCGGCGACGTACGCGGTCGTGGAGCGCCAATCTCTTCTGGAGGCGCCGCTACTGGAGTGCATCATCAGCTTACAGTATTTGATTCACTTATAAACTATGTGTCACAGGGCAACGTTCGTCGCGGTTCTTTTGCTGCTTACCTGCCAATCGACCATCCTGACATTGAAGAGTTTCTTAAGATTCGTTCTGAAGGCAACGCGATTCAAGACCTGTCAATCGGTGTCTGCGTGTCAGACGAATGGATGAAGAGCATGATTGCTGGTGACAAAGACAAACGTAAGGTTTGGAGCACTGTTATCAAGAAGCGCTTTGAGTCTGGCTATCCTTATATCTTTTTCTCTGACAACGTCAACAACGGCGCCCCACAAATGTATAAAGACAAAGGCCTTAAGATTCATGCGAGCAACCTTTGCACCGAAATCTTTTTGTCTACCTCTGAAGATGAAAGTTTTGTTTGTGACCTGTCTTCTCTTAACCTTGAAAAGTGGGACGAGATTGCCGAGACAGATGCAGTAGAGACGCTTGTTTATTTTCTCGATGCAGTAATGTCTGAGTTTATCTTAAAGACAGGATTGCCTGGCAACGAGTTTATGAAGGCTCCTCGTAAGTTAGATCGGA